>OATU01000153.1_pt1 | contig 72156 bp, 70 predicted proteins | sample 1516711 | NCBI WGS metagenome assembly OATU01 (sample SAMEA2579971, study PRJEB22360) | human gut metagenome | biome: human gut; feature: human-associated habitat; material: faeces | place: Denmark | collected 2008/2010 | reverse complement strand
TTGTTCTGCTCCGACCGGAGTGGAACGTAGAAACGAGGTCTGCGAAGCAGGAAGCACATTGGCTTTAGACAATGGGTAGTTCACCAAAAATCATGCTTGCAAAGATGCGCACCGCACGGAGCGGAAAATTACGCTATGCATCCGCTTGGGCGCGAAAGTGTGCGGCAGGCGCACACTTTATTTAATTTTAACGTGATGCAATCAATTTACAGATCGGATTTCCCATGGAAGAAAATTTCTCTTCATATTCTGTCATAATATTGCCTTCATTCATTTTTGGATCATGGTGCAGGTCTCTGGTAGATGCATCCAGATTCCAAATCGGAGATTCTTCAATTTCCTCTACCGAAAAAGTAAACAGATCCTGATTGTCGGTCTTGAATTCAATCCGTCCGTCCGGTGCAAGGAACTGGTCATAACGCTCCAGAAACTGACGGGAGGTCAGACGGCGTTTTGCGTGCCGATCCTTTGGCCATGGGTCCGAAAAATTCAGATAAATGCGGTCAACTTCTGCCTGTGCGAATACTTCCGGCAGTTTTGCGGCATCCTCACAGATGAAGTGGACATTTGGAAGCTGCAGCTCGTCCATTTTCTGTACGGCGCGCAGCAGTACACTGGTGTACCGTTCGATTCCGATATACTGGATATCCGGATTCTGTTCTGCCAGATCCATCAGAAAACGGCCTTTTCCCATGCCGATTTCTACATGAATCGGGGATGCGGACTGCAGAAATGCATGCCATTGTCCACGATGTTCCGATGGATTTTGTATACAATACGGGCTTGAAGCCACCGCTTCGTTTGCGCCCGGAATATTGCGAAGTCTCATAAATATCTCTCCCTTAGCTTAGTGTTTATATTTTATATCATAGCATAATATCCAGGGGGATTCTATGATTTTGTGTGTATTTTGCAGCACATATTTACATTTATATTTGCTGCACAGCGGAAAAAAATGTTGCGATATCAGTTTTTTGCGCTTATAATTTTTAATGAAAGAGTAGAAATTCAGAACCAATTACAAAAAGGAAAGAAAGAGCAGAGGTTATTATAAATGAAGATGAAAAAAACATGGAAGCGGGTTGTCGCTGCGCTTTTTGCAGTGACCATGGTGATCACAGGAATCCCGCAGACCACATATGCCAAGGAATACTGGCCGAAGGGACCGTCCGTAGAAGCAAAGAGCGCTATTGTCATGGAAGTCAATACGGGAACAATTCTATATGAGAAAAAGAGTCATACCAAGCGTTTTCCGGCGAGTATTACGAAAATTATGACAACGCTGCTTGCCATAGAAAATTGTGATATGGATGAAAAGGTAACTTTTTCGGAGGATGCCGTATTTAAAAATGAGGGAAATACATCACATATTTCCAGAAATCTTGGTGAAAAACTGACCGTTGAGCAATGTATTTATGCAGTCATGCTTGAGTCTGCAAACGAATGTGCCTATGCACTCGGGGAGCATATAGGCGAAAAGCTTGGTGGCGATTACCGCACATTCATTGATCTGATGAACAAGCGGGCGAAGGAACTCGGATGTGTCAATACACATTTCAATAACTGTAACGGTCTGCCGGACGAAAACCATTATGTGTGTGCTTATGATATGGCGCTGATTTCTGCGGAGGCATACAAGAATGAGACATTCCGGACGGTATGCGGCAGTACAAGCTACACAATTCCAAAGACGAACAAATGCAAGGAACCCTATTACTGTCATAATCATCACAAGATGATTTATCCATGGCAGGGAGACGATTCCCAGCTATATGATTATTGTACCGGTGGCAAGACCGGGTACACGGATGTGGCACGAAATACCCTGGTTTCTTTTGCGGAAAAGGATGGAATCACACTGGTGTGCGTTGTGATGAAGGATGAAAAACCATATCACTACACAGACACCCGCAAGCTGTTTGAATATTGTTTTGACAATTTTAAGGCGCTGAATATTTTGGAAAATGAATCCAGCCTTACCAGTGATACGAAAAGTACCGGATTACAAAATACAAATTCCTCTTTTGTAAAACTGGACAAGGATGCTTATATCATTATGCCAAAGACTGCGGAATTTTCGGATGCAAAATTCGAAGAGGATAAAGAAATTGCAGGCACAGGCACGGTTGCAAAGCTGAAATATACGTATGCTGACCGTGTGGTTGGAAGTGCTGCAATCGTGACGACCGGAGCAAAAGTCGATAACAGTTATTTCTCACAGGATAAGAAAAGCAATCAAAAAGGCGAGGAGCGTGTGATATGGATCAAACCGGTGCATATCGTGTTGGGAATTTTAGCCCTCGCATTGTTGATCGTGTTGATTTATTTTGCAAAAAGGTTTTATGACAATTTTTACAGAATTCAGCACAGATGGGAGTTGCGCAGAGATGAAAAAGAACGTTTTCGTGAAGTAAAGAAAAAGCGCTACCGCCGCAAAGACCGTATTTTTAAATAAAAAGATACAAGATGGAGTAAACGATGGCTTTGAGCAGTAAGAGAACAAGATTAACAGAGGAAGCTCTGGAAAAAGTTCATAAGTTAATCGATTCCCACGGAGGAATCGTGAAAAAAGAAGAATTCGCAGATATTGATGTGGATTATCGCCGCATTCTGGATTTTGTGGAATCGGGAGAGCTTGTAAGAATAAAAAACGGTTATTATACGGACCGCATGGACCGTTTTTCCGAGGAGGAGCTCATTGCACGGCTGTTTCCGGATGCGTGCCTGTGTATGGAAAGTGCGTTGTATGCGTATGGTTATATCCGTCAGAAACCATATGGATGGCATCTGGCTGTCGATAAAAATACGTCAAAATCCCGCTTTAAGATGGATTATCCGAAGGTGATTCCGTATTATACGGAGCCGGAGGCACTGGCACTTGGTGCAACCAAAATAGAGATCAACGATCTGACATTTGGCATATATGACAAGGAGCGTGTGATCTGTGACTGTCTGAAATACGAAGGAAAACTGGAGCATGAGATTTTCAAGGAAGCGCTTCAGTCATACATAAAGGATGAGGAGAAAGACATCTCCATGCTCATGGAATATGCAAGGGCCCGCAAAGTTGTCAGTAAAGTGCAAAGCCTGATTGGAGTGTGGCTGTAATGAAAGTGGGAAGTGACACGGCTGACACATTAAAGAAGCAGAGTGAGCTGCAGCAGATTCCGTTTGCCAATCTATTGTGGATTTATATGGCGGAGGATATGATGCAGCGCTTTTATCAGTCTTCTTACAAAGAGATTCTGTGGCTGGAGAATGATGAGTTTCTGGAAGAACGGGAAGACCTTACCCGTGCAGAAAGGCAGATCCGCTTTTTGTACAAACAAAGCGAGCGTTCCTGGCCCGAAGAAAAACTGGTTCCGGGACAGAAATTATCCATTCCGATGATGGCGCATCTGATCGAAGAAGTATTTGGAGAAAAGAATGTGCAACAGATTCGCTGGCGATGGGACATAGCGCAAAAAAGCGCGGATTATGAGGTGCATCTGACCGGAAATTACAAGGACATGGAAGTACCGTTTGTACTGGGTTTTCATACGATCACTACGGAGAACATTCATCCGGTTTCACGGGAGCGAAAGTATCTGGCAATCAAAGGAAAAGGAATTTCATATCTTACATATTCCCTGGAAAGCCAGATCAGCCTGGATCTGTATGAAATCATGGCAAAGCTGGAACTGATTCAGGATATGGGATGTTATTACCGGACATATGAAATTCTGTGCACGCAGTCGCTCAGTGGGCGTTATGTAATCGATGAGCTGCAGCGGCTTACGGAAAAACAGATAAAAGTGCGGAAAGAAACCCGCATTGCGCAGATTGCCGGTTATGCAGAATATGGATACATGCGCAAGCGCTGGGAGCGCTACCTGCGAAGTCAGGGAGCTGCGGCAGTGCCATGGGCAGAAGCGCTTGCGCGCATTCTGACATTTCTTGAACCGCTGTGGCATTGTCTTTGCACCAATGAAATCTTCTTTGATGACTGGATGCCGGAGCTTGGAAGGTTCCTCGGATAATGAAACAGGAGTAAATGATGCTGGAAGAAAAGTTAAGAGAACTGGCACAATCGAATAGATATCCCTTTCATATGCCGGGACACAAACGTATGCTGGATGGCACGAATCCCTATGCGATTGATATTACGGAGATAGAGGATTTTGATAATCTGCACCACGCGGAAGGCATTATCAAGGATGCAGAAGATGCAGCTGCAAAAATGTATGGCGCAAAAAAAGCCTATTATCTTGTGAATGGAAGTACCTGTGGCATACTTGCTGCAATCAGCGCATCGGTGAAACGTGGCGGGAAAATTCTTGTGGCAAGAAATTGCCATAAGTCAGTCTACCATGCAATCTTTCTCCGGCAGTTATCGCCGGAATATGTGTACCCGGAGAATACGCATTATGGCATCCAGGGACAGATATTGGTAAAGGCAATCGAAAAGAAACTTGCGGAGTGCCCGGACATTCAGGCAGTAGTGCTCACATCGCCGACCTATGATGGTCTGGTGTCGGATGTAAAAAGCATTGCAGAAGTTGTACATCGGCGGAATATTACGCTCATCGTTGATGAGGCGCATGGTGCGCATTTTGGATTTCATGAGGCTTTTCCGGAAAATGCGGTGGCATATGCGGATGCCGTCATTATGAGTGTACATAAGACATTGCCGGCGTTTACCCAGACAGCCGTGTTATGCCTATGTTCGGACCGAATCGATGAGAAAGAAGTGGAAAAGTATCTCGGAATTTATGAGACAAGTTCTCCGTCCTATGTGCTCATGGCAGGCATTGAACGCAGTCTTCGTATGGTTTCGGACGGTGGAAGAGAACTGTTTGCAACATATGTTGAAAAACTTTCCGGTTTTCGTGCAAGTGTCCGCGACCTGAAACATCTGGCTGTACCGGATGCAGGGGATTTTTTCAGGGAAGAAGCATATGCTTTTGATCCGGGGAAAATTCTGATTGTGACAAAGAATGGAATGAGCGGGCAGCAGTTACAGGAAATTCTGCTCCGGGATTATGCGTTACAGATGGAGATGGCAAGTGGAAATTATGTGGTGGCCATGACTTCGTTTATGGATACCGAGGAAGGTTTCCGGCGTTTGTCTCATGCGTTGCACGCGATGGATGCCCGCATGGAAGATACGGGAAAGGCGGCTTTTTCGCCGAAGGACATTTACCGGCAGCCGGAGAAACAGATGGAACCGTATCAGGCAGAAGAAGCAGCACATGGAAGCGTCAGACTTGAAGAAGCGGCTGGAAAGGTTTCCGCAGACTATATTTATCTGTATCCGCCGGGAATTCCGATGATCGTGCCGGGTGAGATTTTCACAGAGCCGATGATACAGATTGTACGACAGTGTCAGGAGGCAGGTCTTGATGTGGAAGGATTGCCGGAGACGGACACTATAAACATTGTGAAAAATGCGAGAATAGATTATAATTAAAAAGAGTGACTATTCAGGAGTCTGTGAAATAAGAAAAATTGATATGTCATGCTTGCATGTAAGTAGCAGTTTTTCTTATTTCACGGTGACTCGAATAGAGTCACCGCCCCACATATGAGCAAAATTAGCTGTGCAACAGCGAGAAAGCACGAGTATCGTGCGGTTTTGCGAATATGTGGGGCGGCCTGAATAGTCACCAAGAGGAGAAAAAATGGGCCGGATTTATTGTGTCATGGGAAAAAGTGCGTCGGGAAAAGACAGCATTTACCATGAAGTTATGAAGCAGGAACCGGAGCTTTTGCCGATTGTTCCTTATACGACACGGCCAATCCGTCAGGGAGAAATCGAGGGAAGAGAATATCATTTCTGCGATGAGACCAGGGTGGAGGAGCTGGAAAAAGCACATAGAATTATAGAACTTCGCGCCTATGATACAGTATACGGAATCTGGAAATACTTTACAGTGGCAGATGAGCATATTGATCTTGCCACGCAGAATTATCTGTATATTGTGACATTGGAAGGTTATGAGAAAATGCGCAGCTATTTTGGTGCGGACAAAGTTGTTCCGATTTACATTGAAGTAGAAGACGGACAACGACTGATGCGTGCCATCGAGAGAGAGCGCAGGCAGGGGACACCGAAATACGAAGAAATGTGTCGGCGTTTTCTTGCGGATGCAGCGGATTTTTCAGAAGAAAAGCTCAAAAAAGCAGGGGTAGAGATCCGTTTTGTGAATGAAGATTTTGACACAACGGTGCAGGAAGTTGCTTCGTATATTCGAAACGACATTGCTGCAGATTGAGAGGTTTCCCTATGGAGATGAAAGTAAACGATATCAGTCAGATCAGTCAGGTACCGGAAGCGGCAAAGACAGTGGAAGGGGATGGATCCTTTAAGTTTACACTGGCGAGCGCCATCACGGATGCGGATCTGCAGGCAAAAGTGGATGCGTTGTTAAACGATATTACCGCGCAGGGCAACCGCATTGCGCAGCATATGGATATCCGTGATATGAAGAAATATCGCGGACTGGTGAAAGATTTTCTCAATGAAGTGGTCTATCGTTCCCACAAATTTTCGCGTGAGAATTTTCTGGATCGAAGGGGAAGACACCGTGTATACGGAATCATCCGGCTGATCGATAAGAATCTCGATGAGCTGGCCAGTGAGCTGGTAGAAGATGAGAAGGATCATATCGCAATTCTTGACCGTATTGGAGAGATCAAGGGATTGCTTCTTGATATTCTGACATAACGGAGGTTATAAAATGGCAGGTTTTCATGATATTTTAGGACATGAGCAGATCATCGCACATCTGCAGAATGCAATTGAAGAAGATAAAGTGTCCCATGCGTATATTTTTAATGGGCCGGAGGCATCAGGAAAAATGATGCTCGCGGAGGCGTTTGCCATGGCACTGCAGTGCGAGGGAGAGGGAAAGCGACCATGTCTGGAATGTCGTTCCTGCAGGCAGGCGGCGGATCACAATCAGCCGGACATTATTTATGTGTCACATGAGAAGCCAAATACCATTGGTGTAGATGATATACGAACACAGATCAACAACGATATTGATATCAAACCATACAGCAGCCGCTACAAAGTTTATATTGTAGATGAGGCACAGAAAATGAACCAGCAGGCACAGAATGCATTGCTCAAGACAATCGAAGAGCCACCGGCATATGCAATCATCCTGCTTTTGACAACGAATGCAGACAGTTTTCTGCAGACCATTCTTTCCCGCTGCATTACTTTAAATTTAAAGGCGGTAAAAGAAGATAAAATAAAAGAATATCTTATGAAACATTATCAGATTCCGGATTATCAGGCAGATATCTGCGCGGCTTTTTCACAGGGAAATGTCGGAAAAGCCATTCAGCTTGCCTCTTCTGAAGAATTTGGTGAATTGAAGGCATCGGTGCTGCAGCTGATGAAACGGCTGGAGGATATCGATCTCTATGAGATGACCGGTGCGGTAAAACAGATCGCAGAATACAAACTGAGCGTAAACGATTATTTTGATCTTATGATGATCTGGTTCCGTGATGTATTGTATCTGAAAGCAACGAACGATGTAGATGGCCTTATTTTCAAAGATGAGGTTTATGACATAAAGAAACAGGCAGCGAAGCGTTCCTATCAGGGAATTGAGACCATTCTGGAAGCGCTTGAAAAAGCAAAAATCCGCTTGAATGCGAATGTAAACTTCGATTTGGTCATTGAGCTGTTACTATTGACGATTAAGGAGAATTAGAATGATAAAAGTAGTAGGAATCCGTTTCCAGCGAGCCGGAAAAATATATTATTTTGATCCGCTTGATTATGATCTGGAGACAGCCATGCATGTAATCGTAGAGACCGCCCGCGGCGTAGAGATGGGGACGGTTCTGATTCCGCCGAAAGAAGTGGAGGATGACAAGGTGATTCAGCCTTTGAAACCGGTTATCCGTGTCGCGACGGACGAAGATGAAAAAGTCATGGAGCGTAACAAAGAAAAAGAGGCGGAAGCCTATGTGATCTGTAAAGAAAAGATTGCAAAACATGGATTGGAAATGAAGCTTGTAGCGGCAGAATATACGTTTGATAATAATAAGCTTCTGTTCTATTTTACCGCAGACGGAAGAATTGATTTCCGTGAACTGGTTAAGGATCTGGCATCTGTATTTCGCACACGTATTGAATTGCGTCAGATCGGTGTGCGTGATGAGACAAAGATGCTGGGAGGAATCGGTATCTGTGGAAGAGAGCTTTGCTGCAAATCGTATCTTACAGACTTTGTTCCGGTATCGATCAAGATGGCAAAGGAACAGAATCTTTCATTGAACCCGACCAAAATTTCGGGTGTCTGCGGACGTCTGATGTGCTGTCTGAAAAATGAACAGGACACCTATGAATATCTGAACAGCCGTCTGCCATCGGTAGGAGATTATGTAACGACTCCGGGTGGAATGAAAGGTGAAGTACAGAGTATCAATGTGCTGCGCCAACTGGTAAAAGTCATTGTGGACAATGGCGAGGAAAAAGAACTGATCGAATATCCGGTGGATGACCTGCAGTTTACACCAAAGCGCCGTAAGGATGTGAAAGTGACAGAGGAAGAATTAAAAGAACTGGAAGGTCTTGAAGATAGCGGAACAGAGACAGCAGAGGAAGAAAAACCGGAGCGTCCGGCACGCAATAATTATCAGCAGCGGGATAATCAGAACCGTGGAAACCGTTATAATCAGAATAATCGTGGGGACCGCTACAACCAGAATAACCGTGGAGAACGGGAAGACAGAAGACAGAACAACCGGGACCGAAGAAATGATTCCGAACGTTCCAACGATCACGGAAATCAGGGAGAACGCAGCGAACAGAACCGACACAGAAATAACGGACGTTACCGTCGAAATTACGACAGAAGAAATAATCAGGATGGACCAAACCGTGGAGAACAAAACAGAAGTGACAATTCATAGCCAGGAGAGGCTGGACGAACTGCATAGAAATGGTTACCGTATCATTCAGGACCCGGGCAGATTCTGCTTTGGAATGGATGCCGTGCTTCTTTCCGGTTTTGCAAAGGTAAAGCGGGGAGAGCGGGCATTGGACCTTGGAACAGGAACGGGAATCATACCAATTCTTCTGGAAGCAAAGACAGCAGGAGAGCATTTTACAGGGCTGGAAATTCAGCCCGAGAGTGCGGATATGGCAGAACGCAGTGTCGCTTACAATCATCTGGAAGACAAAATTGACATTGTAACCGGAGATATCAAAGATGCTTCAAATATATTTGGGGCATCTTCTTTTGATGTGATTACGACAAATCCACCATACATGATTGGAAGCCATGGAATCAAGAATGACCGGGATGCCAAGACAATTGCGCGGCATGAAGTACTTTGCAGTCTGGATGACATATTGCGGGAAAGTGCAAAAATGTTAAAGCAGGGTGGGCATTTTTATATGGTACATCGTCCGTTCCGTCTGGCAGAAATTTTCAGCAAAATGGTGGAATACCGCATTGAACCGAAACGTATGTGCCTTGTATATCCATATGTGGATAAGGAGCCGAACATGGTTCTGATCGAGGGACTTCATGGTGGGAAATCCAGACTTACGGTGGAAAAACCACTGATTGTGTATAAAGAGCCGGGAGTTTATACAGAAGAAATTTATGAGATCTATGGGTATTAGGCACGAGGTCCTAAATAGATACTAAAAAGCATAAACAATGTATGAAATCTTGCCCGAATCCCTTGACGCAAAACGGTTGCCGACTTACAGTTATTAATAGGATAAATGTACTTGCGGCGGCTGTAAGTACAAGGAAATGGAGGAAGCGGCCTTGGGTAAGGTAATAGGAATAGATTTAGGAACAACAAACAGCTGTGTTGCAGTTCTGGAGAATGACCAGCCGGTTGTGATTACAAATGCGGAAGGCTCACGTACGACGCCTTCCGTTGTTGCATTTACAAAAAATGGAGAACGTCTGGTAGGGGATACGGCAAAGCGTCAGGCTGCTGTCAATGTAGATCGGACCTTTTTTTCCATCAAGAGAGAGATGGGCACCAATTATCGTGCGAAGATTGATGGAAAACAGTATACACCACAGGAAATTTCTTCCATGATTCTGCGGAAACTGAAAAAGGATGCAGAAGAGTATCTGGGAGAGACAGTTTCAGATGCGGTCATTACGGTTCCGGCGTATTTTAACGATGCACAGAGACAGGCAACAAAAGATGCCGGACGAATTGCAGGATTAAATGTACTGCGTATTATCAATGAGCCGACATCTGCAGCGTTGGCATATGGACTCGACCATGGACAGCCACAGAAAATACTTGTGTATGATCTTGGCGGAGGAACATTTGATGTTTCGGTGATCGAGATTGGCGATAACCTTATCGAAGTACTTGCGACAGCCGGAGATAACCATCTCGGAGGCGACGATTTTGATGCTCGTGTTACAGATTATCTTGTGATGGAATTTCTGCATACACAACGCATTGATCTGCGCAAAGATGCGACAGCGATGCAGCGTGTCCGGGAAGAAGCAGAAAAAGCAAAGAAAGTATTATCGTCCTCTTCGACAACCAGTATCAATCTTCCTTTTATCACTACGGTAAAAGGAGAACCAAAGCACATGGAAATGACACTTACACGGGCAAAATTTGATGAATTGACAAGAGACCTCGTGGAGCGTACACGCGGTCCGGTGCAGCAGGCGTTAAGTGATGCCGGAATTACGGCGGCAGATCTTGGCATGGTTCTTCTGGTCGGCGGATCGACCCGTATGCCATCCGTATACGAGGAAGTTACAAGGATCACGGGCAGGGAACCGTCGAGAAATCTGAATCCTGACGAGTGTGTGGCTTTAGGCGCAGCCGTACAGGGCGGCAAGTTGGGAGGTGCACTGGTTGCAGGTTCCTCCGCAGCAGAAATCATTCTGATGGATGTAACACCTCTTTCGTTGTCAATTGAAACGATGGGTGGAATATCCACAAAACTGATCGATCGTAACACGACAATCCCGACAAGGTACAGTAAAGTGTTTACAACTGCATCAAATTTCCAGACTTCTGTGGATATCAAAGTTTTGCAGGGAGAGCGGCAGTTTGCCAAAGACAATAAATTACTGGGACGTTTCCAGTTGCGGGGCATTAAGCCGGCACCGGCAGGTGTGCCACAGATTGAAGTGACATTTGATATTGATGCAAACGGAATTGTGCAGGTGTCTGCAAAGGATTTGGGTACCGGAAGACATCAGGAAATCACAATTACTGCAAGTTCCAATCTGTCTGATGCGGAGATTGAGCGTGCCATCCGTGAGGCAGCAGAGTATGAAGCGACCGACGGACAGCGTAAGGCTTACATTGACAGCCGGAGTGAAGCCGACACCTTGATTCGTCAGGTAGAGAATGCTTATAAAGAAAAGAAAAAGGGCATGGATGGAGCCAAAAAGCGTCAGATCAAGAGCAACCTTTCTTATCTGAAGAAACTTGTGAGCCACACCAAGCCCGGTAATGTAACAGAAGAGCAGTCCGCAGAGATCCGCCGCGCCACGGCAGAACTTCGTACGGCTGCAGCAGAAATTCTGTAATTTATTCCAGTTGTCCGTCGACAACGTGAACTGCATATTTTTTTAAATCGACTTTACCATTAAGAACCTCGATTCCATCTGCCCTGAGGCGGTTTGCCTGTTCATCAGCTCCGCCAAACGCAAATGCGCCGGATAATTCGCCTTTGGCATTTACGACGCGATAGCAAGGAATTTCGGATGGATCGGGGTTTTTGTGTAATGCATTTCCGACAGCACGGCACATCTTTTTATTTCCGGCGAGTTCAGCAATCTGACTGTAAGTGGCAACTTTTCCTTTCGGTATCTGTTTGACGGCTTCATAGATCCGTCTGGTAGGATTATCTGTCACGATCGCATAACTGTCGGCAATCATATTTTTAATCGCATCATCCGGAACGGTGCCGTCGAGAATGATGGTATTCCAGTTGTCTTTATTCTGGTGCCATCCCGGTATGACGGACGCAAATGCATCTCTCCAAAAATCACGCCATGCAGGGGAGACTTTTACATTCAGGTTTATGAAACCATCCTTCTCATAGGTCCATAAGAAGGCTTTTTTACTGCCTTTTACCCGCACAAGCTGCCAGTTCGGATCATGAAAAGGCGCCTGCTGATAGGTGTCTGGAAATGTAAGTGCATAAGTTAATGCTTCGGATCTTGTGCGCATAGTTGCCTCCCGTAATTGATATATTTTTATTAACTATTATTCAGTTACTGCTTTTAGTATAAGTCGCCGGTAGCCCAATGCGCAACAGGATCGACAAATAAGATTACCAATTTCATTATCTTGCACATCGGGAATGCATTCGTTATAATGATTTGTAGTACATTTAAGGAGAAAGAAAATTGTGAAAATGAAGAAATTTTTGATGACAACTTTATGTGTGACGATATTGGCAGGATCTCTTGGAGGATGCGGATTTGGCACAAAAACCCGGGAAGCGGATATTCCTGTGGAAGTTCAGGAATCCCAGGAGGAGACAGAGGAAAATACACAGATTGAAATAGAAACGGAAACACAAGTCCCGACGGAGACAGAAACTGAGACACAGACACAGGCCGAAACAGAGGCACCGGAAGAAACGGAGAGCGAGACGGCGGATAATGCGCATACAAAACATTTGATCGCAATCGATGCAGGGCATCAGAAGACCGCGAATACCGATAAGGAACCAGTGGGACCGGGCGCAACGGAGAAAAAGGCAAAAGTTGCAGGCGGAACACACGGTGAGACCAGCGGACTGGCAGAGTATCAGCTTACCTTGCAGGTAGCATTGAAATTACAGAAAGAATTGGAAAGCAGAGGGTATGAAGTGTTGATGATTCGTACCTCAAATGATGTTAATATCAGTAATGCGGAGCGCGCGCAGATGGCGAACGATGCCAATGCAGACGCTTTTATCCGTATCCATGCAAACGGTGCGGAGAATACTTCTGCCAATGGTGCGATGACGATCTGTCAGACGTCTTCGAACCCATATAACAGTGCGTTGTACAGTCAGAGTAAGGAGCTGTCGACGGATGTACTTGATAGTCTGGTAAGTGCCACTGGCTGCAAAAAGGAGCGCGTGTGGGAGACCGATACGATGAGTGGAATCAACTGGTGTCAGGTGCCGGTTACGATTGTTGAGATGGGCTATATGACGAATCCGACAGAAGATGCGCTGATGGCAACGGAAGATTATCAGTATAAAATAGTAGATGGAATTGCAAATGGAATTGATCAATTTATGGAGCAGTAAGGAGTAGAGATGGGAGTACAGGATGATACAGAGAAAGTGCTTCGTGCACTTCATGTGATGTTGGCGAAAGGCGAACAGTATCCGAAAGAGCCGAGCAAGGTAATTGTTGATAAGCAGCAAATGTTAGATTTATTGAGTGCATTAAATCAATGCATGTATCAAATGCAGGAGAAGTACGAACTGACAAAAAGCAGTCGCGACAAAGCAGAGAGAGATTTCCGCAAGCAGGGAGACACTATTATCATGGATGCCAGCCACAAGGCAGAAGATATCTATGCGGCTTCGGTAATGTATATGAATGAAGCCTTGAATCATATGCGCGATATTATGAAAGAATCAAATGAGAATGTTTCCAAAATCTATGCGGATCTGAATGAAAAAATGGATATAGAACAGCGCCGTATCAAGACAAATCAGCTGGAGCTGAAAAGTCAGATGCAGGATCTGGTCGATACAGAGAAATATCTGAAAATCATAGAGGAACGTAACAGGGAACTTGAAAAGCAGAAAAATGAAGGCAAACCAGAAGAAGATGAGGAAGTTTCTATTTATGCGAACCGTCAGACGGAGATCAAAATTAATCAGGAATATCTGGATAAGCTGGGACTGTCAGTAATTGATGAGACGGAAAAAGAAGTGGAAGCGGACAAAGGCGTAAGTTATGCGGACGATGACGACGAGGAAGATGAAGAATTGAAACAACTTCAGGCAGAAATCCGTGTAAATCTGGATGCTGATTATTTCCAGTGGAAAGAGGAGCAGGAAAAGGGAGAAGAAAGAGCGGATTCCGACAAGACAAAAGAGAAAACAGATGGAATACAGAAGGTGTGGAAAAATCTGATAGGAGGACATCAGCATGACGATTCTGGTATGTGATGACGACAAAGAAATTGTTGAAGCAATTGAAATCTATTTACTGCAGGAGGGCTTTTCGGTAGAAAAAGCATACGATGGGGAGCAGGCGCTTGAGATATTGAAAAAGAAGTCCATTGATCTGATGATCATAGATGTGATGATGCCGAAACTGGATGGTATACGTGCAACATTTCAGGTGCGGAAAACGAGCAGTATTCCAATTATTATCCTTTCAGCAAAGACGCAGGATACGGATAAAATCCTTGGTCTGAACGTAGGAGCGGATGACTATGTCTCTAAGCCGTTCAATCCACTGGAGCTGGTTGCCAGAGTAAAGTCCCAGCTGCGCAGATATACAACATTGTCGAATGGTGCACCGGGAGAGACGATATATGAAGAGGGCGGCCTGGTCATCAATGATGATTTAAAGAAGGTTACCGTTGATGGTGAGGAAGTAAAGCTCACACCGATTGAATATAACATCCTTCTTCTTTTGATGAAAAATAAAGGAAAGGTTTTCTCTATCAGCCAGATATATGAGGCAATCTGGAATGAGGAGGCAATTGGAGCAGACAACACGGTTGCAGTACATATCCGTCATATTCGTGAGAAAATCGAAATCAATCCAAAGGAGCCACGTTACCTGAAAGTTGTGTGGGGCGTTGGATATAAAATAGAGGCGGGGGTATAGCCGCCTATGAAGGAATATTCAAATGGAATCAAAGGCGCGGCAATCGTGATCCATCAGATGTTCTTTGTGTTGATGGTGTGTTCTTTGTATGGGGTTGGATATGACATTGCACACCATATCAAAGGAATAGCGGGACTGAGTACGTTAATCGTTATTGGATTGGTGGGTGGCTTTGTGATGCTGGCATATCTGACAAGTGTTACGGGAAGGCATGGAGCCGATGATCCTGAGGTGTATCTGAACTTTGTGGACCGGATTTATACGGATATTCAGTTGTTGGTATTTGGCTTTTTACTATATGGAGCAATTTATGTATGCCGGGAAATTGGAAGAATGGATTTCGAATTTTCCGGACTGCTTGTGGCGGTGGGAACTCTCGGCTATCTGGCTGACGTTGTCTTTCTTTTTTTCTATCTGAGCATTGTGCGCAAGGCAAAAAGCAATACACTTTTGACACACAGCCTGATTTATCAGGGGATTGTATTTGTCCGGGAAGCAATATCTTCCAAACAAAACCCACGCTATTGTACACGTAAGGCAAGAGAGCGTTATGAGATACAGAATGCAATCGAGGAAATTTCCAAAGGCGCATTGGATACTACATTAAATGTGGATGATTTTCAGGGACAGGAGCGGGATATCGCCATTGCAGTAAACAATATCCGAGAGGGGCTGAGCGAGGCTGTTATGGAGCGGATAAGAAATGAACGCATCAAAGCCGATCTTATCACCAACGTATCCCACGATATCAAGACGCCTCTTACTTCAATTGTCAATTATGTGGATTTGCTCAAGCGCGAAAATTTAGAAAATGAAAATGCGCGGAACTATATCCGTATTTTGGATGAAAAGTCCCAAAGGCTCAAACAATTGACGGAAGATCTTGTGGAAGTGTCCAAGATTACTTCGGGAAATGTGCATCTGGAGATGCAGACAATCGATATGGTGGAGCTGATCTACCAGACAGGCGGAGAATTTAACGAGCGTTTTGAAGCAAGAGGCCTTACGATTGTGACAAAACTTCCGAATCAGGCGGTACTTGTCAATGCGGATGGGCGTCAGCTGTACCGTGCAATTGAAAATTTATATACAAATGCTGCAAAATATGCATTGGAGAACACGAGGGTGTATGTGGAGCTTGAAGTTGAAGATACCACAGCTGTATTTACCATAAAGAATATCTCAAAGAATCCACTGCCGGAGAAGCAGGAAGGTGGGAAGGATCTGACAGCCCGTTTTGTCCGGGGGGATGTGTCACGTACCACGGAGGGAAGCGGACTTGGCTTATCCATTGCCAAAAACCTCACGAATCTTATGGGTGGCGAGTTTAAGATTCAGACAGATGGGGATCTGTTTATTGCAAAAATTCAATTTGAAATTCTGAACAACTTATAAAATCTGTGGGAATGCTTGATTTCAGAGCGGGCAACAGATATAATTCAAACTAACTGGTTTAGATACGTACAAGGAGGAAAAAAATGAAACTTTATGAAAATGGCGCATATCTGATTCAGGGAAAAGACATAGTAATCAATTCCCCGGAAGCTGTTGCAGCAGTAGCAAGTAAGACCGGAAAGCAGATTTCTGCAGAAGAAGCAAAGAAAGAAACCATCGCTTACGGCATTTTAAAAGACCATAATACATCTGGGAATATGGAAAAACTCCAGATTAAATTTGATAAACTGACATCTCACGATATTACATTCGTAGGTATTATTCAGACAGCACGTGCATCCGGACTTGAGAAATTCCCGATTCCATATGTACTGACAAACTGTCATAACAGTCTTTGTGCGGTAGGAGGAACCATCAATGAAGATGATCATATGTTTGGACTGACCTGTGCAAAGAAATATGGCGGAATCTACGTTCCACCACATCAGGCAGTTATCCATCAGTTTGCAAGAGAGATGCTTGCCGGCGGTGGAAAGATGATCCTTGGATCGGATTCTCATACACGTTATGGTGCACTTGGAACCATGGCAGTCGGAGAAGGTGGACCGGAGCTGGTTAAGCAGCTTTTGAATAAGACATACGATATTGATATGCCGGGTGTTGTAGGTATTTACCTGACCGGTGAGCCAATGAAGGGCGTTGGCCCACAGGATATCGCACTTGCAATTATCGGTGAAGTATTTGCAAATGGATTTGTTAAGAATAAAGTCATGGAGTTTGTCGGACCGGGTGTCTCAAATTTAAGTGTAGACTACCGTATCGGTGTTGACGTAATGACAACAGAGACAACTTGTCTTTCTTCTATCTGGAGAACGGATGACAAGGTAAAAGAGTTCTATGAGATTCATGGAAGAGAAGAAGACTATAAGGAGTTAAATCCGGGTGAAGTTGCATTCTATGACAGCTTTATCGAACTTGATTTAAGCACTATCAAGCCAATGATCGCTATGCCGTTCCACCCGAGCAACACTTATACGATCGATGAATTGAATGCAAACCTTATGGATATTCTCGATGACTGTGAGAAGCGTGCACAGGTTAGCTTTGATGGAAAAGTGAAGCTGGATTTAAAGAGTAAAGTAAAGAACGGAAGACTTTATGTTGATCAGGGAATCATTGCCGGATGTGCCGGTGGTGGATTTGAGAATATCTGTGATGCTGCTGATATTTTAAAGGGAGCATCTATCGGAGCCGATGAATTTACGCTCAGCGTATATCCTGCATCTACTCCAATTTATATGGAATTAGTAAAGAATGGTGTTGTAGCAAACCTTCTTGCTACCGGAGCCATCGTAAAGACTGCATTCTGCGGACCATGCTTTGGTGCCGGAGATACACCTGCAAACAATGCGTTCTCTATCCGTCATTCTACACGTAACTTCCCGAACCGTGAGGGATCTAAGGTACAGAATGGTCAGGTGGCTTCTGTTGCACTTATGGATGCACGTTCTATTGCAGCAACTGCAGCAAATAAGGGATATCTGACATCTGCAGCAGACATGGATGTAAACTTCTCAAAACCAAAGTATTTCTTTGACAAGACAATTTATGAGAATCGTGTATTTGACAGCAAGGGTGTTGCAGATCCAAGCGTTGAGATCCAGTTTGGTCCAAACATCAAAGACTGGCCGGCAATGAGTGCATTACCAGAGAATCTGGTATTGAAGGTCGTTTCTGAAATTCATGATCCGGTTACAACAACCGATGAACTGATTCCTTCCGGTGAGACTTCTTCTTTCCGTTCCAACCCATTGGGACTGGCAGAGTTCGCACTTTCCAGAAAGGATCCGGAGTACGTTGGCCGTGCAAAGGAAATCCAGAAGGCACAGAAGGCTGTAGAAGCAGATACCTGCCCTGCAAGTGTTGTACCGGAAGTTAAGGCTGTCATGGATACCATTAAGACAAAGTTCAGCGATATAAGCCGCAAGAATGTTGGATTTGGTAGCACAATTTTCGCTGTGAAGCCAGGTGATGGTTCTGCCCGTGAGCAGGCTGCATCCTGCCAGAAGGTACTTGGTGGCTGGGCAAATATTGCCAATGAATATGCAACCAAGAGATATCGTTCGAACCTGATCAACTGGGGAATGCTTCCATTCATCATTGACGAGGGAGAACTTCCATTCAAGAACCTGGATTATCTGTTCCTTCCAAATATCCGTACAGCGGTAGAAGAAGGAAAGAGTGAATTTGATGCATATGTAGTAAAAGACGGCGAGCTGAAACCATTTACACTTAAGATGGGTGCGCTTACTCCGGATGAGAAAGAGATTATCCTAAAGGGTTGTCTCATTAACTACTATCGCGGTTAGGAGGATTCTGTGTTGAATGATACAGAAAAGGAAAAAGTAACACAGACGCAGGAAAAAGAAAAAATGGACGGCAGACGTGAGAATGTTCATCTTGCCAAGATTGGTTTGATGGTGTTCATCACATTTGTCTGCTGTATTCTGTTTTTCTTTAGTGTTTTACGATATCAGGGATTCGCAAACGGATGGCATAAAGTGATTTCCGCAGCGCAGCCAATTATTATTGGTCTTGTGCTGGCTTATCTATTGAATCCGGTTATGAAATTCCTGGAACGGCATTTGTACAAACTGTTAAAAGACAGAGCAAAGACTGACGGAAAAGCAAAGAAGATGGCGCGTGTATTTGCCATTGCAGGTGCAATTATTTTCATGATTGCAGTAATTGTGCTTTTGATTGCAGCAATCGTTCCATCTGTGACCGACAGTATTATGGGAATTGTGGATACATTGCCAACGAATGTTGCGAATCTTGTAAAGATGATGCAGGAAGGCCGTCTGGGAAATTATGAAGTTGCAGATACGATAGGTGATGCTCTTACAAAGCTGACTGATTATGTGGAAAACTGGGCAACACAGACATTGCTGCCACAGGCCCGGACATATCTGATCCAGATTACCTCCGGTGTAATCAACATGGTAAAAGCAATGTTTAATTTTGTCATTGGAATTATTGTGGCAGTCTATGTTCTGATGATTAAGGAACGCCTGATTGGACAGAGCAAGAAAGTAATCTATGCGATATTTAAACCAAGGCAGGGTAATATTATCGTGGAGACCATGCACAAGGCGGACGATATTTTTGGAGGATTTATTATCGGAAAAATTATCGATTCAGCCATTATCGGTGTGATCTGCTATGTGGGATGTTCCATTTTAAGAATTCCGGATACAATGCTGGTTTCGGTAATTATTGGTGTAACAAATATTATACCATTGTTCGGACCGTTCATTGGTGCAATACCGGCGTTACTGCTTGTAGTAATCCAGAGTCCATGGCATGCATTATATCTGTTGATTTTTATTATTGTATTGCAGCAGGTGGATGGAAATATTATCGGACCCAAGATTCTTGGAGATTCCACAGGTCTTACTTCTTTCTGGGTCATGTTTGCAATTCTGATCGGTGGAGGAATGTTTGGATTCCTGGGCATGCTTCTTGGAGTTCCGGTATTTGCATTGATTTATTATATTATGCGCAGACTGGTAAATCATGGTGTTGCAAAAAAGCACTTTTCAGTAAGGACTGCGGACTATGTAAAAGTGGAAAAAATTGACGAGCATACAGGTGAATTTCATTTGTATGAAGAGAATAAAAAGAAAAAACACAGTGCAGAGAAAAAAGAAAATTCTGACGAAAGAACTGAAAAATAAGCAATGAGAAAAAGTGTTGGAAAAATGAGAAAATTGCATTTTTCCGATGCTTTTTTTTGTCTTTCTTTTTTTGACACTATATGGTGCCTATGGTATACTAAAAATTAGATAGTTAGACCTATTTTGACTAGAGAAATCCAAGTTGTGAGAGAATTTGGAAGATATTTCGAGGTGACAATGGATAAATATGAATACAATTTGAAACTGGATCAGATGAAGTCTCTTTATGCGGAAGAGAAATACGAAGATGCAGCGGATATTGCAGATACAATAAACTGGAACAAAATAAAAAATGTAAATGCTTTAGTAAAAGCTGGAGAGATTTACGAGAAAACAGAACGTTACGAGGACAGTCGGGAAGTATTGTTGATGGCATATGACCGTTCCCCAATCGGTCGTATGATTATCTACCGCCTTGCAGAGGTCGCAATCAAGATGGGAGATTACGAAGGCGCAGAAGATTATTATCAGGAATTTGTGGAGATTGCACCACGGGACAGTCTGAAATATGTTCTACGCTATGACATCAAAAAGGCCGAGGGGGCTTCTTATGAAGAACTGATACCGATCCTTGAAGAATTGAAAGAACAGGAGTATACCGAAGAATGGGCTTATGAGCTGGCTTATCTGTATCACAAAGCAGGAATGAGTGAAAAGTGCATTGAGGCCTGTGATGAATTGATTCTTTGGTTTGGTGATGGTCCATATGTAGAGCGTGCATTGGAACTTAAGATGCTTTATCAGCCATTGACAAAGACGCAGGAGGAGAAGTACCGTACATTCCGCAAAGCGAAAGAATCCAGAGATGGGCTGACGCATATCGATGTGGATGAAATGAAGAATGCGGGAGAGTATGAACACGATCCGGTAGCGATTCCACCAGTCAAAGTAAATCCGGAACGGTTTAATACAGTAAATCTTCAGCAGGAAATTGCCAAGGGCATGCAACAGATCATGGAGGCGACAGAGAAAGAGACTGTAACGGATACCATGGACAACATCAATAAGATAGTGGAGGAAATTCCATATCTTAAGCTGCCCAAAGAGGAAGAAAAGCAGCAGGAATCAGACGAACACATCGAGACAGATGAAGAAATCGATGGTTCTCTTAAGATGAATTTTAAGGAGATGATTGGAGAAGATTCTGATGGTCAGATGAGCATGGTCATGGATGATAAGACATTGGTTGAACATCAGATCACGGGTCAGATTACAATCGAAGAAGTTCTTGGTGAATGGGAGAAGACAAGACGTGCTGCAGAAGCCGCTTTGGAAGAAGCAAAACAAAGAAAACTAGAATCCGCGAAAGCACGGGCTTTGCAACAGGCGGGGGATATTATGGATCGCCTTACCGGTGTTATACCAAAGTTAGATGCTGGTGTTACACCACGGGAATTGTTGGAGGAAGAGTATTTACAGGATGATCCGGGTAAGGAAAATCCACTAGAGAATACTGGAAAAGAAGTAGCACAGACACCTGTTGAAATGGAACAGGATATACCGGAAACTGATATTCCTGCAGAGAAAGATGCAACAGAGTTACAGACAGAGGAAACTTCATTGAACACAGCAAATGAAGTTGAGAATGCAGGAAAGCCCGTAGAAGATGCGTACAAAGAGCTACCAGAGGAAAACTTCAATGAAGCGGAAGTTACGGATGATGAAGAGCTGCCGGAAACCATGATGAGTGATGAGGAGGCAGACAGTACATTAGAGGAAAATGAAGTGCCGGCAGAAGATGAGTTCATGCCGGAAGAGCAACTGGAAAGTGAGGCAGAATCAGAACAGAATATGAGTAATTATGAAGAAGAGGATATAGATGAAGCAGAGGAAGAACAACTAATTGTTAAAAGAAAAAATCAAATGGAACGTTCTTTTTGGAAAGGCAAGACAACACGACTCCCAGAGATTTCGGAACCAGAGAATTTAGGAAAACAAAATGGGACAAAAACGGCAGAGCCGCTTATGACGTTGACTGAGAAAGAGAAAACGATATTCTCTTATTTTATGCCAGTCAAAGGAATGGAAGCACAGCTTCGTCAGGCACTTACGGGTGCGTCCAGACATCTGGAGGAAGACAAGACGGCGGCAACCGGAAATCTATTAATCTTAGGAGGACATGGAACGGGAAAGACAACGCTTGCAACATCCATTATCAAGGTGTTACAACAGGAGACCGGACGGATTGAAGGAAAAGTCGGAAAGATTCAGGCAGAGACATTAAATGGCAAAAACGTCGGAGAGATTATTCGACAAGTGGAAGGTGGATGCCTGATCATTGAAAATGCCGAGGAACTGACCAAGGAATCAGTTGTTACACTTTCCCTGCTTTTGGAACAGGAATCCAGTGGATTGTTTGTGATTCTCGAGGGTACATCCAAAGGGATCCGGAAGTTGATGGCATCGGATGAAGGATTTGCCAAAAAGTTTACGGAGAGCATTTCGGTACCGATTTTTACAAATGATGAGTTAGTGACATTCGCAAGATCTTATTCGAGAGAGCTTGGATACAAGATTGACGATATGGCGGTGCTTGCTTTATATAACCGAATCAGTAACATCCAGAGACTCGATCAGGCAACAACACTGACAGAGGTAAAGGATATTGTAGATGAGGCAATTGATCGCGAAGCACATGGGGGCATTAAGAAAGCGATCAGTATTCTGACTGCGAGTCGTTATACAGACGATGATCGTATTGTACTACGGGAGAAAGATTTTGAATAACATGTAACGATCCTAAGCAATATTGTGGATTAGTTATCATAAAATAGAGAATGTGGAGGAGAGTATATGAGCAATTTTACAGAAATGGACTGTTATCTGTTTGGACAGGCAACACATTATGATATATACCGTAAAATGGGCGCGCATGTCATGACTGTGAATGGGGAATCGGGAGTGTGCTTTGATGTGTGGGCACCACATGCAGACAGAGTATATGTGATTGGAGAGTTTAATGGATGGAATGAAAATTCCCATGAGATGCATCGGGTGGAACCAGATACGATGGGGGTGTACGAGCTGTTTGTACCAGGAGTAAAGCTTGGATGCATGTATAAGTATCTGATCATTGCAAAGGATGGAAGACATTTATACAAAGCAGATCCATATGCCAATTATGCACAGCTTCGTCCGGAGACGGCATCCATTGTAACGGATATCTCTCATTTTAAGTGGACAGATACTACATGGATGAAACACAGAGCAACACTTACAAAACAAACAATCTACGAGCAGCCGATGGCAATCTATGAGGTACATCCGGGTTCCTGGATGCGCCACCCAGGAAGAGATGATGATGGTTTTTACAGTTATCGTGATCTTGCAAAGTCTTTGATATCATATGTAAAAGAGATGGGATATACCCATATTGAGTTGATGGGAATTTCAGAGTATCCGTTTGATGGTTCCTGGGGTTATCAGGTAACTGGTTATTACGCACCGACTTCCCGCTATGGAACACCGGAGGATTTTGCTTATCTGGTAAATGAGTGCCACAAGAATAAAATTGGTGTCATTCTTGACTGGGTACCGGCGCATTTTCCTAAGGATGCACATGGTCTTGTTGAGTTTGATGGAACAGCAACTTATGAGTATGCGGATGCAAGAAAAGGAGAGCATCCAGATTGGGGAACAAAGATTTTTGACTACAGCAAGAATGAGGTTAAGAATTTCCTGATTGGAAGTGCACTGATGTGGGTTGAGAATTACCATGTAGATGGATTACGTGTAGATGCAGTTGCGTCCATGCTTTATCTGGATTATGGTAAGGAAGATGGTCAGTGGGTTCCGAATATTTATGGTGGAAATAAAAATCTTGAGGCGATTGAGTTTTTTAAGCACATCAATACATTGATTCTCGGTAGAAATCCGGGTGTTGTAATGATTGCAGAGGAGTCTACAGCATGGCCGAAAGTGACAGGTCCAGTCGAAGAAGATGGATTGAATTTCAGTTATAAATGGAATATGGGATGGATGCATGATTTTCTGGATTACATGAAACTGGATCCATATTTCCGTAAAGACAATCATAATAAGATGACATTTGCCATGAGCTATAACGAGAGTGAGAAGTATATTCTTGTTCTTTCTCATGATGAAGTTGTACATCTGAAATGCTCCATGCTGAATAAGATGCCGGGACTTGAAGGAGATAAGTTCAAGAATCTTATGGCAGGTTATGCATTTATGATGGGACATTCCGGCAAAAAGCTTTTGTTCATGGGACAGGAGTTTGCACAGGTACAGGAGTGGAGTGAAGCGCGTGAGCTTGACTGGTATCTGCTGGAAGATCCAAATCATAAGAAAGTACAGGATTGGGTAAAGGCACTCCTTCATCTGTATACATCAAATCCATGTATGTACGAACAGGATACAACCTGGGCGGGGTTCGAATGGATCAATGCAGATGACAGGGACCGCAGCATCTTCAGTTTTGTTCGAAAGAGCAAGGATGGCAAGAATAATTTGCTATTTGTTATTAACTTTACACCGGTAGCACGTGAGGATTATCGTGTGGGTGTACCGAAGAATAAAACTTATAAGCTGGTGTTAAACAGTGAAGATCCGAAGTTCAACGGAACGGATAAAAATCGCAAGGAGTCTTATAAGGCAGTAAAGAAAGAATGCGACGGAAGAGATTATTCGATCGCTTACCCGCTTCCTGCGTATGGAGTTGCAGTATTCAAATTCTAAATTTGTTTGAGTGGTTAATTAGAGGGAAAGAGAGACCGTACAGGGTTTTATCAAAGTGATAAAATCCGTGCGGTTTCTTTAGTTTTACAGGAAAATGACCGATATAAAACATAGAGTGTCAGTCTTCGAAGACACAAGCAGAGACTGATGTATAAGGATGGTGAAAATATGCAGGTTGAACAGAAAAATTTGTGGGATAATGTAACACGCAGTTTGAGTGATGATGCAACTGCAAGAGGGATTGCGGCATATCAGGCAAATGTTGCGGAGTATCATAAATCCACGGTCGTACAGCAGGAACATTTTGAAAAGACAGTAGGAGTTTCTGCAAATGGAACGATAGATATGGCAACCTATGAAAAACCGGGAGCAAATCGTACTGTTGCTCAGGAAGTTGATCAGCATAAGGATATGAAAGCTGATGATCGAAAGAATGAGATTGCTGTACTTGCAAATACAACTTCAGCAGCAGATTACAAAGCAATGGAGGAAAATGGTTTCTCCATCAATGAAACAGACAGTCACACGATTATAACAGTAACAGATAAAATCAAGGCTGTACTTGCGAAGGCGGGCGTTGACATTTCAATATACGGAGATCGTCTGACAGAGGAACAGCTGCAGGATATTACAGGGGATCCGGCAGTAGCGCAGCAGATTATGCGCACCTTGGAAGGAAACGACCTCCCAACGACAGCTGCCAATATCCAGGATAGTATGGATGCACTTTCACAGGCGGTATCATTAGATGGAATCAGCGATAAAATGTTGAGCTATCTGTTGAAAAATGATCTTCAGCCAAGCATCAGCAATCTTTATATGGCACAGTATAGTGGTGCGGCCAACAGTGAAACCGGTGTAGGAACAAGTGAGATTTCTGATGGCGATTTCGCAGATATGGAAGGACAGATCTCGGCAATTATTGAGAGTGCTGGTTTGGAAGTTAATGAAGAGACGCTTGCAAACAGTAAGTGGCTGATTGAAAATCAGATTCCATTGACTGGAGATCATTTGCAGTCGTTGAGCGATTTGCTGGAATTGTCACAAAAAATTGAGAATGGTGAAATAGACTGGAATCAGCTGCTGGATCATATGGCAAAGGCGATAGGGGAAGGCAAACGACCAGGAGATGTCAATATGATTACATCCCAGAGGCGTATGGAAGAGAATCGCTTGATTATGACTACGGAAGCGGAATCTACAATGGGAAAGCTTGGAGTGGAAGCTGATATCAAATCTATGGAAGATACAGTGGAATCTTTAAAAGACCAGGAAAAGCAATATTATCGCAATTTAATGGACAGCATGGGGATTCCATCCACAGATGAGAATGTGGAAAAAGCAGTTGATACCATATCTGTGTTTGATGCATTAAAGGGACAGCCGGCATATGTGATCGGGCAGATTGATGCAGGCACGACCATTGAGGAGATTTATGATAATGGAAGCCAGATGCAGCAAGCGCTTGAAAAAGCAAACGAACGGTATGAAACTTTGATGACTGCTCCGCGTCGCGATATGGGAGATTCCATACAGAAAGCTTTTTCTAATGCAGCAGAATCACTCCTCAAGGATATGAATCTGGAAAACAGCGCAGCAAATCAGCGTGCGGTAAGGATTCTTGGATACAATAGAATTGATATTTACGAGGAGAATATACAAAATGTAAAAGCGCTGGATGAGCAAATGCAGCGCGCATTTAAAAATATGACGCCTGCGGTAACCCTGGAGATGATTCGTCGCGGAGAAAATCCACTTGATATGTCAATGGAACAGTTGAATCAGGTTGCGGAAGATATCAAACAGGAAACCGGAAACGAAGATCAGGAACGCTTTAGCCGTTATCTGTGGAAGTTAGAGCAGAACTATGAAATTACGGAAGAAGAAAGAAGCGGATATATCGGAATCTATCGTCTGATTGCGCAGGTCGAGAAGACGGATGGAGCCGCACTTGGTGCATTGATGCAGCAAGGAAGTGACATTACAATGCGCAATCTTCTGACAGCAGTGCGCAGTAGCAAAAAGAGCGGAATGAATTATGAAATCAATGATAATTTCGATGGTGTGCAGGCAAAGGAAACAGGCATAAAGATTGATCAACAGATTGAAGTTGCATTTCAGACGAATTGTGTGCGGGATATTTTGGATTTGATTAGTCCGGAAAAACTACATCTTTTAGGTGAGAATCAATGGCAGAATATGACGCCGGAGCAATTGGCAGAAGCTTTGTCACAGATAGAGGAAACTCCAGAGGTACAACAGGATGCGCAGCGGTATGCGCAGGAGCAATTAGAGGAAGTGCAGCAGGCACTGAACGCATCGCAGGAGGTCTATGAATATCTGGATCGTTATGATATCAGCAACAGTGTGGCAAATATTATGGCTGTCAACAATATGCTGCGCCATCCAAATCAAATGATGGACAAATTGTGGAAAGAATATAATTTTTCTACGGATTCTGTGGAAAAAATCGAGGATTTAAAGCAGCAGGTTCTCGACGCATTTGGTGAATCTATAAAAACGCCGGAGGAATTGGCCGAGGCGCAGGAGACACTTGCAGAAGTGGCTGAACATGTTATGGAAACAATGATTATCGAGGATCCGGATGTGAATACCATAGATGTGCGGGCTATGAAGCAGGCAACGATGCAGTTTCAGTTATGTGCAAAGAAGTCCAAAGAAGAAAGCTTTATGATTCCGGTACAGACCGGAGATGGAGTTACGGCTGTATCCTTAAAAGTTGTCCGTGGGAAAAAGGAAAAGGGATGGGTGGACATCCTGTTTGATACGAACAAGCTGGGAAAAGTTGCTGCTTCCTTTCAGGCGAAAGAGGACGGCGTATCTGGTATGATTGCTGTAGATGAAGAAGATACACAGATGTTTTTGTCCGAGCATCTGGATACACTCACGGAAGCACTACGCGAGGGTACCGATGCCGAAACAGAAAACATAGATATTAAAATTGCATATGTAAGTGATCTTTCTTTGGAACACTATGAAATATCACAGATTACCAGAGAAGCAAGGCTGAAAAAAGAAGGCGGGCTTGCAACAAATGCGAATAATCCGGTACAGACAAGACGATTGTATCATATTGCAGAAGGTTTTATTCAGTCGATACAGAAGTTGCAGAACTAGTCAGATAATTCCATGCACCCGTGTAAATGGCGCGGGCGAGTTTTTCCTGATAGGATTCATCAGTCAACTGTTGTGCTTCTGTTTCATTACTTAGGAACCCACATTCTACGATAACCGTAGGTGTGGGTGTTTTTTTGAGAATATAGTAGTCATCGTTTGCCTTACAGGCCCTGGGTTTTGGTGGATTGAGCGAGGAGTTCAGACTCTCCTGTAGAACAGAAGCAATTTCTGCACCTTCTTTTGATTGTTCAAAATAGAAAACTTGTGGACCAGAAATGGATGCATCCGGAAAGCTGTTTTGATGAATGCTGATTGTCATGACTGGCATGGTTTCCGTGATGAGTGCGACACGATTTCGCAAATCTTCAATTTTGACATTTTTAGAATTTTCATCGGCGAGAACTGTGTCATCTTCTCGGGTAAGTACAACACGAAATCCTTTGTTTTCAAAGAGTGTTTTTAATTTGTGGACAATAGACAGATTGACATCTTTCTCTAAGATATCATTGCATCCGACTTTGCCGGGATCTGCACCTCCGTGTCCAGCGTCGAGGACAATACAAAGATTTTTTGTATTGAGATTTTTCGCACATACATATGCGGCACCAGCGCGGGCAAGAAAGAATGAACAGATAAAAAGACAGGCAACCATGAAAATTTCAAATTTTTTTTGCATAGCGCTCCCAAAGATTGTATGAAAAAGCCTTTTGCGTGCTTGCAAAAGGCTTTTGTATTAGTTAATTCAATTTATGCAGGAAGGCTAGTTCGTATACTTAATAATTGTATTCCAGATATCACTCGTTTCAAAACCAAGTTTCCAGAAGGAGGCACCTGCAAGTTTGTTATCTTTCACGATTTTTAAACGCTCCTCTGCTGAGTTGGCATCTTCCAACCATACTTTGAAAGTAGAATCACCACTGGTAAACTCCGCATAATTCTGACCACTTTCTTGATCCCAGGTCTTTGTCACATCATTGTCTGTAAGTAATGCATCCGCAGCGCGCATACCATAAATTTTAGAAGAAACATCGTATGAGCTATCATTGCTGTCAGACGAATCTTTGGAAGAAGTATCCTTTGGTGTCAGCTGCCATACTCTTGTGTAGAATGGCATACCAAGGATTATCTGATCAGCCGGAACTTCTGTAAGCGTATCCGCTACACCTTGCTTTACCCATCCAATGGAGGAAACGGAACCAGCATCGCCACCTGCATAATGTTCATCGTATCCCATGATTACGATATAGTCCGCAAAGTTTGCCTGCTCGGCGCGGTTGTAAAAGGCAGTATAACTAGTTGGAACGTAATTATCTACAGAAAGCACAATTCCATTGTTGGCACATTTAATCGAGAGTTCGCGAACAAACTCGATATAAGCATCCCCGACTTTTGATTGGTTTAAGGATTCAAAATCAAGGTTGATACCATCTAGATTGTATTGGATTGCCATAGAGACAATCTGGTTTACCAGATTCTGGCGCTTAGAGGTGTGTGTCAATACTTCTGCGGAATCTGCATCTTTGTTTTCAAGGTTGCTGACAAGTGCCCAGACTTCCACACCCTGTGAATGACAGTAATTTACATAGTCCAGACTTGCAAGGTTTGCAAGATTACCATTGTTATCATTTAAATAGAACCAGGTCGGAGAAATTACATTGACTCCTTTGGTGGATGATAAAACAGAGGCAATATTTGCATTTGCAGAAGAATTGGTTACCTGATGCCATGCCATACAGATATTAAAATCTTTGGTGATATGTGCGAAAGTATCCGGTGTAAAATCACTGGTACGTGTTTTGGTAGAAATATCCGACATTCGTTTATTTTGCACATAACCAATGATGCCATCGGCAGTAAGGATCTTTGACCATTTGTCACCCTGTTCAATGACTGTAACATCAGTGGTTTCAGTGATATCCTTTAAAATAGGACTTTTAATTCCGCCTTTGACACGAACAGTCGAATTTTTTTTCACGGAGGCTGTCTCGTAGTCTCCCCATTGGTTGGTAATGATAATGCGGTTTGGGTCCTTAATATATTTGTAAGTCAAATCGGTATATTCTTTTACAAAGTCCAAATCAATATATGCAGAATCGGAATTTGCCTTTACAACAGGTCTTCCATAATCTACGGATGATTTGGTAATTAAATATTTGTTGCTGTCTGCTTCAGCCGAGATCAAATCCCGGGAGGTAGCATAAAGAAGAATATTTTCGTTATGATCCCAGTAAAAACGGGAGTTTAAAGTGTCGTGAACGAAATTGTAATCCACGTAAATATGGCCATCAATTAAAGTGGCATACGAGGAGGTAAGTTCATTGTTCAATACAATTGCAACCTGATTATCTGCGGTAATATTATAATATGAGGTTAAATCTTTGTGTTCTTTGCTTGGTGTATATTTGCGAAGAAGCACGGAACCGCCGATGATGGCTACAATGATTACGATAAGAGCACAAACAGTTAAAATCGGTATAGTTTTTTTCTTCATATGTAATCCTTCCTTATATGTAATCAGTTTCCAATCCGATTATAGCATTGTGCTTATATAGATTCAAATGATATAAGGGAAAATTAAGAAATGTGAAAACAGTTCTTTCTTATAATAAATGAATGCATAGGGGACAGGGTATCTCTAAAATACGCCGGTCCCCTGTATCTTTTTTCATTCAAACGGTTAAGAGTCTGATTTGCATTGAGACCCCTGCCTGAATCTTTTCCATGTTTATATTTTTGTTTATATTTTGAGGACCAATTGTTATTTGTTATTTTGTATTTGGTAAAGGCACATCAGAAAATGTAACAACAAGTGCCTGATATACCTCTGGCCGAAATTCAATAAGCAGCTGAAAGTTATTATTGTTTGGCATTGTGATAACTATTCTCCTTTCATAAGTTGTTCAAAAAAGTGAAAACATCCAGAGGTAATGTGAAATGGATTACAGAGAAGAGGGGCAGGTTCAACCCGGATACCATATTGTTTGTAAATCTGTTCCTGATTTTTCTTTATCATATCCCCATATGCATTTACAAATTTGACCTCCTCCAAAGGCACTTTATATTTTTTTAGTTTGTGAACAAATTTATCAAATTGTGTGGTTTTCCATGGGCTGACATTACATAAGACAATCCGTTTGTCACAATGCAGAAATTCCGGCCTGGTATGTGGCGTCAGAACTCCGAAATCCAGAATGGAATATTCATAGTCTCTGTGAAGAAGTTCTGTCATTTTACGAATGGTAAGATCCGGGTAATAGTCGACACCTTTTTTCCGGAAATAAAGCTTCGAGTCGAGTGTGGCTTCTTCCCTTTTATTGAGAAGAGCAATTTCATGACTTGCATTCATTTCCATATAGGCGGTGGAAACAAGGTATCTGCTATGTAAAAAATTAGACAACGCAATACATAAATGTGTGACTCCGATATTGACACTAACCCCGCAGATTCCTACGGTAGCAGGTGTCGGAAAAAACGGTTTCTTTTTACTAAATGTAATAATGAATATTTCCTGCCTTTCTCTAAGGATAGCCAGTGGACAAAGTCCAATTTATTCTCATTTGCCTGAAATATTTTAGTATCAAACGGATATGGATATACGGGCGATGAGAATTTTCTGGCGTGATAGATAGCAGAATTGCGATCACATAAATTAGCAACGAATTTCAGGCGTGAACCCAAATGTTTTAGTATTTGATCTTCAATCATTGCATCGGCCCTGTGCCAAAGTGCACCACCACAGACATAAAGAACAATGTCTGCAGAAATAAGATCTTGAAGCGTATAAGTGCATCCATAATCCATCACGCAAAGAACACCTTCGGGAGAGGGAACTTCGATGCCGGTATCATATTTGGGGTAGCCCTGAAAACATTGGTAATAATAGCATCCATTGTGTTCCTTAATCTGATCCATCTCAAGCAGTGCTTTTCTCAGACAATTGGTCCAGTTTTCTTCCTGATACACAGCGTGATGACCGAGATAGTTCAGCGTGGAGACTAGGGATATTGCTATATGTGTGCAACCGCATCCGGAATGACTTCCGATTACAGCGATTTTCTGCAAGAGATGCGTTTTACCCAAACTTTCTTTTGTTTTATTAAGTGCATCAGACAGTTCATAAACCGTCTGATAACGGAACATTGGTTCCGGATTTGTTGCTTTTTGGGTAATATACAGAATATTTCGGGAAAGAGGGGCATTTACGAAGGGAAGCATAAAGTCAATGATCTTCCCGATGCTGTAAATATCGGACACGGGGGTAATAGGCTCGTTCAATGATAGTTCAGGAGCCGAAAACGCGTGATTTCCCAAATGATTGAAGTCATTTCCAGAGTTGGCAATAAATGAAGCAACGCTAAAATCGATTAATTTAATTTGTAATTCACATACTATAATATGCTCTGGTTTCAGATCCTGATAAACAATTGGATTTGGGCATAAAGTATGCAAATAAGCAAATATATCGCAAAGCTGCTCACAAAAATTAAAAAATAAATTCTGGGAAATAGACTGTTGATGGAGTAAAAATTCTTCTAAAGAAACACCCTGGATATATTCTTCCACAAGATAGAAAAAAGATTCATCTTCTTCAAAATCATAAATAGTTGGGATTCCCGGATGCTGGACTGTCTTTAAAATTTTTGCCTCCGAAATAGCGAAGAGTGAAGGTGCTCCTTTTTTGGGAAAAAGTTTCAATGCACGATTCATCTCTAAAGACTGATGTCTGACCAGATAGACAATTCCATCATTCCCATGGCCGAGGGTATCCAGAATTTCATATCGTCCAGACAAGATTAAATTTTTATTTTCCATACGTTTTATTGGGGAGTAAAACGCATCTCATGCATAAACTTATAGCATACTTGTTTTTTAAAAGCAAGCATTATTTTAAAAAATGTTTTTGAGTTTATAAATTTTTAATGCCTGCAAACTTTACAACAAAGAATCATTTGATTATAATAAGTGTACAATTTACAAGAGATTTTCAAGGTAAGGATGTGATTGTGATGAAAATTGAAAAAGTAAATGAAAATCAGATTCGTTGCACATTAACGAAACAGGATCTGGCGGAGAGACAGATCAATCTCAGTGAGTTAGCTTATGGATCTGAGAAAGCAAAGGGGCTTTTCCATGACATGATACAGCAGGCCAATTATGAGTTTGGCTTTGAGGCAAATGACAATCCACTGATGGTAGAGGCCATCCCGTTGTCTTCCGAATCTCTTATTCTTGTGATTACAAAAGTGGAATATCCTGAGGAATTGGATACGCGCTTTTCAAAATTCACCGAACCGGATGATGATGAAATGTTTGCACAGTCTTCCGGTAATCAGGGAACCTTGGAAAATAAGGGGGCGGATGATATTATCGGCCTTTTTAATAAAATTCGCGAGAAGAGTGAAGCTGCAAAGGAAGAAACAGAACCGGATCAGACAAAGAGTCAGACAACAGAAGTTCCAACTGATCTGACAAAAATGTTTGAATTTGTAAATATGGAGCAGGTGGAGAGACTTGCCCATGTGTTGGAAGGATATTATGAAGGTCGCAATGACCTGTATAAGAATGAGCAGAAGAATCGCTTTTTCTTAGTAATTCATAAAGACGGACATACGCCCGAGCAATTTAACAAAATATGCAACATTATTTGCGAGTATGCAGTTCAGCGGAATTACACACCTGCAGCTGGCGCACATTTAGAAGAACATGGAAAATGGATTACAGGACCGAGTGCACTGAAGACACTTGCACAACTGTAATGACCCAATAATAAAAAGACTGCACAAATTGTGCAGTCTTTTTATTATTAAGCTAAATCATGCTCTAAGAAATCGTTAATATCATTCACCAGATCGTCAGGCTCAATTCCGTGAACCATAGCAGCCTCAGCAATAGTTTCCATCTGTGAAGATGGGCATCCGAGACAATGCATGCCAATATTTAAAAGCATAGGTGCAATATCTGCGTCGATCTGAAGAAGCTCTCCAATCATAGTATCCTTGGTAACCTTAGCCATTGGATAAATCCTCCTTTGCAAATTGTCTTTATAATGGTGCTATTATAATACGATTTCCCATGAAATGCAAATTATACGTGTTATGTGGTTAAAAAAATACAAAAACGGGACGATATAACAAATAGATGAATTGACAGGGATGATTAAATTCTGGCATGGAAGCCAAATTTTGTATGGAAGGAAAATTTTATGAAGATTAATCGTAATATGTCCGCAGTAATCACCAACAAACAGTTACTTCGGACCGAAAATAAGCTGAGTGCTTCTATGGAACGTTTATCCAGTGGTTATAAGATCAACAAGGCAGGAGATAATCCGGCGGGTATGGCCATTTCGAACAAGATGAAAGCACAGATTGATGCTTTAGATCAGGCAGAATCCAATGCGGCGGATGGAGAATCCGTACTTAATATTGCAGATGGCGCATTAAATGAAGTGAGCAGTATTTTGCAGCGAATGCGCGAACTTTGTGTGCAGGCAGCGAATGGAACAAACTCACTAAGTGATCGTGAGAGTATTCAAAAAGAGGTTGATAAACTCAAAGAAGAAGTAGATCGTATTTCTGCGGATACGGAGTACAACACAAAGACACTTCTTGATGGATCGTGTGATGTGCGTGTGTATTCCAAAGAAGTAGATCGTATGGATATTTCAGACAGCGTGACACCGGGCACCTATACATTGCATGTTGATCAGGAAGCACAGGCTGCCACTTATGATATTCCTCAGCCAACCGGAAATGTAGATGGAAAAATTACTATCAATGGTATAGGTGTGGATTATACAAAGGGAATGTCTGAGGATGCTTTTTTTGAGCAGTTGCGGAAATCAGCAGAACAGGCAGGATGTACGGCAGAGCGAAATGCCAACGGTGGCTATTCAATTAAAACTACAGAATACGGATCCAGTCAGGCAATCAAGGTTTCTATGAACAAAGAATTTGCAGAAGATATTAAAATGGATCAGAATAAAGATGCAAAATATGATGATAAAACAAACAATTATACATTGAACAAAGTTGGTACAGATGCGCAGGTGTCGCTTGTTGATGGCATAGGTTTTTCTAAGACAACGACTGTTGCCACAGATGGAACACGCATCAAAGTAACGGATATCGGCGGTTTCTCTATGGACTTCAAACTGAAGGAAAACGCGCAGCAGGACATTAAGATTGATGTGACGGATATCGGTGCTATGTCAATCCAGATTGGTGCAAATCAGTATCAGGATGTGGATATTCGCATTCCGGAAATATCGACAGAGAGCATGTATCTTGACACAGTTGATGTAACTGTTTCTAATGGACCGGAAAATGGTATGCGTACGCTGGATGATGCAATTGCAAAATTAAGCGATGTGCGTTCAAGAATCGGTGCTTTTACCAATCGATTGCAGTATGCGCAGAATAGTCTGGCAGAGACACAGGAAGATCTGACGGCTGCATATTCGAATATTCTTGACACAGATATGGCAGAGGAAATGACAGAATATACCCAGCGAAATGTGCTTGAACAGGCATCTATTTCAGTATTATCGCAGGCAAATGATCTGCCGCAGCAGGTGCTGTCACTTTTGCAGTAATTGGAGGCTGAAAAAGAATGAAAAACGAGTTAAAGCAGGACTTTACCAGGCGGCTTAGTCAATGCAATGCAGGGGAAATGATCGTGATCATTTATGATATTCTGTTTGCATATCTTGATGATGTAAAGGGGGCTTATGAAGAGGACAGTCACGAGCAAATGAAAGTGGCAATCCGCAGAGCGCAGAATGTATTGGATGAGCTGATTCACAGTTTGAATTTTGCGTATCCACTGTCAAAAAATCTGCATTCGCTTTATGTGTTTTGCAAAAACCAGCTTGCGCGTACCATGTATGAAAACCGGTTGGATGGATTGATGGAGGCAGAAAAAATTCTGCTGCGCCTGTATGGTTCCTTTGTTGAAGTCGCCAGACAGGACACCAGCGAACCATTGATGCGTAATACGCAGCAGGTTTATGCAGGTATGACGTATGGCCGTGCCTCGTTAAATGAAAATTATATGGATGATGATCAGAGAGGATTCTTCGTGTAAGAATCCTCTAATTTTTTTACACATCCAAGCAAAAATTTGTATCGCATCTGGACGGCTTTTGCCTGGTAGATATAGTAGTCAATCAAATCAGGCTCTACTACATTTTGTAGATTTTCATATACGATTTGTAAATCGGCGCTTGTTTTGTGGAGGCTGTCGATCAGCATGTCATAACCGCTCGGGGGTTCGGGTGTTGCCTTAAAAAGTTTCAAAAAATCACCTGCTTTCCTAAATGCCATTTTTACAAGTATAAGCAAAAATGGAAAAGTTATACAAAAAATTATTTATAAAAATTTTTTCTTGACAAATAAAATAGTCATTGTTATAATCCCACTTACAACAAAAGAGGTGATGCAATTTGAATGAGATGCAGACAGCATCCATGCTGACACTGTACATGATTCTATTTACTGCAGTGATTCAGGATTTTATGTGCATGAAGATCAGTAACCGGCTGATTCTCATGGGACTGTTTTGTTCGATCGCATTTGGTATATCAATAGGCGGAGTACCACAGATCATCTATATTCTTTGGAATATATCTTTTCCGGTTATCATTTTATATCTTTTATACGTTCTTGGCATTTTGGGAGCCGGGGACATCAAACTTTTTTCCGTAATAGGTGGATTTACAAATTTTAAAACGTTGACAGACTGTATACTTGCTGCATTGCTGGTGGGGGCGATTATTTCTGTTGGAAAAATGCTACATAATCGCAATTTGCAGTTTAGCTTATTCAAAGGCAGTGTGTTTATTCGGGAACTTTTACATGGAAATTTTATGTCATATCGAAAAAGCATGGTTCAAAAAGAAAACCTGATGCATTTTTCGGTGGCAATTCTTTTGGGGTTTATGGTGGTGAGAGTTCGAATGTATATGTAGCAGATACAGTTGGAAAGGAGAAGCTATGAAGAAAGTTCGTTTAGGACTTTGTATTGGGGATAATGAATATAGTTTACGATTTACGAACTGCATAATGAATCATTATCAGGAACAAGTGGAACTGCATATTTATTCAGAGAATGCAGAATTAAAGAGAGACAGGAAATCTTATGATATCGTGTTGATTGATGATGTGAAAAATGCAGAAAAATGGGGAGGAGAAGTCCCAGTGCTGTGCTTGTATGACAGCAAAGAAGGTACAGAAAAACAAGAGGAAGGAGGCGTGTATTGGGTGGAACAATATCAGGAAGTAAATCGTATTGTGGACGAAATATTAAAACAGGTGGGAGAAGAAATACAGTGTGTGTGCCAGGGAGAACGACTGCCTGGAAAAGCACAGATTTTAGGGGTATATTCTCTTGCAGAGAATGAATATCAGCTTCCATTTGCAGTTACACTGGCAACCTTGATGGGAGAACATGAAAAGGTTTTGTTATTGGATCTGCAGGAGAACAGTGGAATCTCGCAATTGACAGGTACAGATTGCAGAATGGGATTAGAGGAATTATTAGTGATGGCAGAGAAAGGAAGATATGCCACAAATCGTTTGATTTCATGTATCGCTCACTTGGAAAATATCGATGTAGCCTATCCGGTATACAACACAGAATGCCTTTGTGAAGCGCAGATGAAAACCTACCAGAAGTTATTTCATACCTTAGCAAAAGAGATGGGGTATGAGACAATTGTTTTAAATTTTGGTACGCGTTTTGTCGGATTCTTCGAGACACTTGATATTTGTCAGCAGGTTTATCTTATGAAAAGCCGGGGCGGGATTGGTCAGTGGAGAGAAAAAGAATTTTTTGAGGAACTTGATCAAAGAAATTTAGAACAGGTTCGGCAGAAAATTCAGAGTGTGGAAATTCCGTTGATGACAACGCCGATTATATCCTGTGAACGTCTTGTGGAACAATGGAAATGGAACGAATTCGGAGATCGGATTCGAAATCTAATGCCGGGGGTGAGATCTGTTGGATGAGTATATAAATCAGATCAGAGCCAGGGTTTTTCAAAGAATGGATTTGTCTCGCGATATGCTTGATGAGGAAATTGAAGAATTTATCTCAGAAGAGACGGCACAGATGTTGCAGGGAATGATTATTTCACTGCGTGAAAGAGTACGAATTGAACAACAGGTTTTTAATTCGTTGCGAAAATTGGATGCACTTCAGGATCTGATAGACGATCCGGAAGTATCCGAGATTATGGTAAATGGACCGCAGAATATTTTTTATGAGAAATTTGGATGTGTTCATAAATGGGAACAGAGTTTTTCCAGTGAAGAGAAGATGCAGGATATTATCCAGCAGATTGTAGGCAGACATAATCGAGTGGTCAATTTGTCGAATCCCATTGTAGATACACGTTTAAATGATGGTTCTCGTGTAAATATTGTATTATCGCCAATTTCACTGGATGGATCAGCAATTACAATACGTAAATTTCCGGAGCATCCCCTGGACATGGATGCTTTGATCAAAAAAGGAGCCATTTCAAAAGAAGCTGCAGATTTGCTTAAATATCTGGTGCAGGCCAAATACAGTCTATTGATTTCCGGAGGAACAAGTTCCGGAAAAACGACATTTCTTAATGCATTATCGCAATATATCCCAGAGGATGAAAGAGTAATTACAATTGAAGATTCCGCAGAGTTGCAGATACAGGGAATTCATAACCTTGTGCGTCTGGAGACCCGAAACGCGAATATGGAAGGTGTTATGCCGGTGACGATTCGAGACCTGATACGGAGTGCGTTGCGAATGCGACCGGACCGGATTATTGTTGGAGAGTGTCGTGGGGCAGAGGCTTTTGATATGTTACAGGCTTTAAATACCGGTCATGACGGGGGACTTTCTACGGCACATGGCAATTCCAGCCGTGACATTTTAAGTCGTTTGGAAATGATGGTACTGATGGGAATGGATTTACCATTACATGCAATTCGACAGCAGATAGCATCGGGAATTGATGTTATTGTGCACCTTGGAAGATTACCGGATCGCAGTCGAAAGGTCCTTGAAATTACAGAGATAACCGGGTTCCGAGAAGGGGAAATTATACTGTCTCCGCTATATCAGTTGCAACAGAAGGGGGATAAGAGTGTGCTTGTTGCAATGCAAAAATTGAAATGCACCGACAAACTTATAATGTCAGGCCTGGAGGATATAGCAATCAGGGAAGGGATTATGCATGGATTACAGAAAGTATAAATTAACATGGAAAGAAAAAGGAAAGTGTCTTTTGTTGTCGATTGGAATTGGAGTGGTCATTGCATATTTATTTTATGATCACTGGCTGGGGCTTGTTTGGATTCTGCCACTATTCGTTTTCTTTTATAGAAGCGCAATGGTAAAAGGGAGAGAGGCAATACAAAGCAGATTGGCAAAAGAATTTTTAGATGCACTTCGATCAATTAGTGCAGCGCTTCTTGCTGGGTGTTCCATAGAGAACGCATGGAGAGAAGCAGAAAGAGAGATGAAGGAATTATATGGGGATAATGCAGCGATGTATCAGGAACTTGTTCAAATAAATCAGTCTGTGCGATACAATATGCCGATTGAACGTTTGTTGGAAGATTTTGCTGCTCGGTCAGGAAATGCAGATATTTCCAGTTTTTCGGAAGTATTTTCATTTGCAAAGCGAAGTGGAGGCAATTTTGAAACCATTATAAAAGGAACGGAAGGGCATATGCGCATGCGTTATGAAACCGAACGGGAGATTCAGGTTATGGTGGCATCCAGAAAATTGGAGCAAAAGGTAATGAACTTTATTCCAATATTGATTTTAGCATATTTAAAACTTACATCGGCAGATATGTTAGACAGTATGTATGGGAATCCCGCAGGAATTTTATTTATGACGGGATGTCTGGTGGCCTATGCAGGTGCTATAGTGCTGGCAAATTGCATTCTCGCAATACACATGTAAATAGATTGAAAAAGGAGAATGGAAGGGGGGATTTTATTGCAGAAGAAAAAATGCGTGGAAATTGCAATTGTATGTGTACTGTTGCTTTTTCTGGCAGGCTATCTTGAGGCCTCTGAGCGGAACATCAACAGCAAAAATCAGGTGATCCGGGGGAGTCCAGGTGAATATGATCAGGAAGTGGAACTACAACTTGACGCAGGCGATGTGGTGAAAAATTATGATTATACACTTATGGTTCCGGCTGCTGATGTAACAAAAGAAGAGGCGGACAAGTATTTTGACGCCGCAAAAGAAGAGATTTCAAAGTCCTTTTATGCAGAAGGTGATGATGAAAATGCAGTGACTTTACCGGTAAATATGCAGACCTCATACCAAAACGGAATGGTCAAAGCAGAATGGACATTAGACAGCTACAGGCTCGTGGATGTAGACGGAGTCATTATAGAAGAGGCCGTATCACAGAATGGTTCCCTAGAACGGGCTACCGTTCAACTTACCTGTGGAAATTATAAACAGGAATATGTATTTTCTTTTATGGTATATCCAAGAGTATTATCGGAGAGTGAGAAAATTCTAAAAGGTGTTAAGGAAGCCATTGATAAGGATGCAAAAAAAGAGGGAAATCAATTGCTGACACTTCCGAAAGAAGTAAATGGTGTTTCACTGCGATGGTCAGAAGCAAAAAGACATTTGGTTATCAAAATGCTCTTCTTTGAGGTAATTGTGCTTGTTTTATTGTATTTCGTTCGTATAGAACGGGAGAAAACAAAACGCAAGGAACGACAGGATCAGATGATGCTGGATTATTCGGAAGTTGTCAGTAAATTATTGATTTTAATGGGTGCTGGAATGTCTTTAAAACAGTCTTGGAATACAATTTCCGCTCGGTACTCTGATAAAAGGAAGAAAAATGAAGCACCAAAGCGTTTTATCTATGAAGAAATGGTTTACACAAATCATGAGATTCAGGATGGAGAAACAGAACTGGTAGCATATCAGAAATTTGGAGAAAGAACCGAAGTTGGAGCTTATCAGCGTCTGGTTCGCATCTTAGTACAGAATGTGCAGATCGGAAGTCGTGGAATTTGCCAATTATTAAGTCAGGAAGCAGAGGACGCGATGGAAGAAAGAAAAGCACTTGCCAAGCGAATGGGGGAAGAAGCAGGGACGAAGATGCTGTTTCCGCTTTTACTCATGCTTGGAATTGTCTTTGCAATTATTATGACACCTGCATTGCTTGCATTTCAAATATAAGGAGGAAAAATTATGTTAGGATTTAAAAATTTTTTGTTGGAGGAAGATGGAGTTGGCGTAGTGGAAATGGTGCTCATCGTAGTGGTTTTAATCGGTATTGTCATTCTTTTTCGTGATAAATTGAAGAAGATCGTAGGAGATATTTTCACAACAATTGAGGAGCGTTCAGGAACAGTATAATGAGAAAACGGAACATAAAGACAAAACAACAAAAATATAAAGGAAGTATTACTATATTTGCTGCTTTGTCATTTATGCTGATTGCGCAGTTCATTTTTACAATGTTGGAAGTTTCCCGAACCATTGAGGTGCGAAAAACATTACAGATGAATACAGAATCTGTTTTAGAATCGATATTTGCCAATTATTGTAGTCCTCTCTGGGAAGAATATCGTTTACTTGGAACTTCGGTTGTCAATTCGGATGGAGATTTGTCATTCAACAATGTACAGGCACAGCTGCAAAATCTGACAGATGTGAACCTAGGGGGCAGAGAGAAATCTCTGCTCGCAGGAACATCTATGTTGACTGCAAAAATGACAGATGCAAATTTTGAAGAGTTTCTGTTGATGACAGATGACAATGGTGCTGTATTTCAGGAGGTTGTCTGTGCATATATGAAAGAGAATTTTACATATGAAACAGCACGGACGATTTACGATAATCTGAATGACATGAAGAATGCGAAGGATCAATATGGAGATGCAGGGAATAGTATTGATACGGCGCGTGATTCCATAAATGAAGCTCGTGAAGAAGAAAGAAGAAAGCAGGAAGAATTTAAAAACCAGGCAGAAGACACGAAAAAGAAAGGAAAAGATTCTTCTAAAAAGAAAAAACAATTACCAAAGATGAAAGGAATATCTGGTAGAAAAACACGGACAATAAGCTCTAAATCTAACAAAGTAAAAACAGCTGAGACATCGGTGGAGATACCGGATGAGGAGGAAAATATACTGGATATTGTGTCGGAGACAAAGAAAAACGGAGTATTGTCGCTTGTTTTGTCAAGTGATGCCACGCTCTCCAATAGTACAATTTCCTTGGACAATAGTGTATCTCATCGAACATTGGAAAAGGGAAATGCCGAAACAGAAGGTTCGGATGACTGGTATTCAGATGTCCTTTTGAATCAGTATTTTAATAATTACTTTTCCTGCTATACAAATCAAAAAAGTGGTCATCACATGAAATATGAATTGGAGTATCTGATTGCAGGAAAAGGTGAGGATGCAGAAAATCTGAGAATGGTAATCAAAGAGCTTATGGCGGTAAGAGAGGCTGTAAATATGGCTAGTATTGTAACAATGGAAGATAAACAGGCAGAAGCACTTGCCATGGCTGTTACGTTGGTGGGATTTACTTTAAATCCTGCAGCCATAGCATTTGTAAAATATGCCATACTTGCTGCATGGGCTTTTGTGGAAAGTGTACTGGATCTTCGGACTTTATTGCAAGGTGGTAAAATTCCTATCATCAAAACAAATCATACATGGACATCAAATTTGTCTGAACTGCCTTCCCTGCTTTCCGGATGGAGTAAAGCAAAGGAATCGTCAACAGGTTTCGATTATCAAAGTCATATGGCTGCATTATTGCTCATGCAAAATAATGGAAAAGTATGTATGCGGGCTATGGATATGCAGGAGGCTACGGTTTGTAATGTAGAGGGTTATGAGGATTTTAAGATGGATCGAGTGATGGTTGATGCAAAAGTATGTGCAACCTATGAATATTCGCCGGTATTTCTTGGTTTTGTCACTTTAGTAGAAAAGAAGATGAACAACTTTCGAATACAGCAAACCTCACGTTACAGCTATCTTGTGGGGAAGGAGGGTGTATGAGGGTGTCTTTTTGTATGCAAAAGTTACACGATATATCAAAAACTCTCCCAGAGTCTGCAAGCAAAAGTGAGAAAGATTTTGTACCGCAAACAAAATCATCATATTTTTTAAAATTCTATATTAGCAGTGTTACATCCTGCATCAAAAAGACACCCTTGTACATCCGTGTCAAGGCATCATATACGTTAGAAGCTGCGGTCATTATTCCTATGGTAGCCGGATTTTTTGCAGTACTGCTTTTGTTTTTCCGCATTCTGCAAATAGAGACGCAGGTGCAGGAGGCGTTGGTATATACCAGTAGAAAAGTGGCAACTGAAGCATCTATGGTGGAATCACCGACGGCATTGCTGGCATCTGCGGAAGCTGTGTTTCAAAAGGAACTTCGTCAATATTTACTGCCGGATAAATATGTAAAAAGGGGATATCTTGGAGTTTCTCTTTTGGGATCGTCATTTGACAGGGGTTACGTAGAATTAAATGCAGATTATACTATAAAGCTCCCGATCGGGTTTTTCAATGAAAAAGGCGTTCGGGTGTCGCAAACAAGTAAAAGTAGAATGTGGACGGGAGATGCAGATTCGAATTGTGGGCAAAATGAGGACTATGTATATGTAACAGAGCATGGGACAGTATATCATCGGAACAGAGAATGTAATTATCTGGATTTGACCATTCGTGCAGTAAATTATGCAGATGTAGGCACTAAAAGAAACAAAAATGAACACAAATACTACGCGTGTAGTAGTTGCGTGGCAGAAAAAATGTGGCTTAGCAATGTATATATAACGGATTATGGAACTTGTTATCACGCAAGTCTTGGATGTAGTGGATTAAAAAGAACAATTTATTTAATACCGATCTCAGAAGTCGGTGGTAAGGAGGCATGTTCAAAATGTGGAAGTCATTATTAGAAAATATTCAGGGAATTGTTTTAATGGTCGGACTAGGATTTTTGGCGTTAGAGGATATAAAAACACACAAAATTCGATCAATGTCAATTATTGTTTTTGCGCTGGTGGGAGCAATCCTTTCGTTTTTAAATGGAAACTGGTTTGACTGGAGGCTGATCCTTGGTTTTATACCGGGTATCATTGTGCTTTTTCTCGGATTACTTACCAAGGAAACAATTGGCTATGGTGATGGACTGGTTGTTCTTGCATTGGGGTGTTATTTAAATATTTTTGAGATTATCGGATTAAGTATGCTGGCATTGACGCTGGCGGGATTGGCAGCAGTATTTTTGATCGTCGTATATCATAAAGGGAAAAAAGAATTACTGCCATTTGTGCCATTCCTTTTTGTAGCACACTTGATAGTGGTTTTGTTATAACGTTAATAGAAGGATGGTGCGAAATGTCATTTATCAGAAAGGAATGGAAAGCAAGCTATACAGTAGAAGCAGCATTTGTTGTTCCGATTCTTCTTAGCGCGATGCTTGTTGCAATGCTCATTGGTTTAGATTTGTATGAGGATGTAAAGGGAGAGCAGGAACAGGAAAAAATTATGCAGATGTGGCAGGTGAAAGAATTTTATAAATATCAGATCGTGAATGAGGTGATAAAGTATGAATCATGAAATTGTATATGAGCGAAATCCAACAGGAAGTTATATGAAAATTTTTTCAAATCAGGAGGAAAATCTGGATGAAAAAATTCTTTTGAGAAGAAAAATCCCAGGATTGTTGCCAATGGAGAAGGCTTACCTGGATGGAAATGGTCAGTATTGGTACAATATATCGGGAAAGCAATCCCTAGATACTTATTGTAGTATTCAGAATGTTGGAATAGATGTAATCAAAAAAATTATTATTAGTATTTGCAGTCAAATGGAAATATTGGAATGGAATCTGATATCTATGGGAAGTCTGCTTTTAGAACCGGAATGTATTTTTGTCACAAACAGTAATCAGGAATTTATTTTTACCTCATATCCAGGTGCGGAGCATAATGTAGAAGATGGATTTCGACAATTGATGGAATATTTGCTGACGAAGGTTGACCATAAAGATGCACTGGCAGTTAGGGCTGCTTATGGTGTATACGAAAAATCATTGGAAGAAGGAATGGCAATCCGTGATGTGCGGGATTGGATTACCCGGTCAGATTCTGTGGAACAGACAGAGAAAAAGGTTCTTTTTGAAGAACCGTCTGCAGATAATATTGCTAGGGGCAATGTAAATCAGAGAGAGATTCCGGCTATAGCTAATTTTATGGAAGAAAAACCAATTGTACAAAGTGTGCAGGAGAATCGTACTTATCACAGTGAAAATTTCAAAAAGCAGGATCAAAGTAAAGATAAGAAAAAACAGTGGGATAGTTTTTTAAAGGAAAAATTCAGCTCATTGGGATTTAAAACCGCCGAGAAAACAAAAAAGAAACAGGCCAAAAGAACAGAAGAGGTATACCCTGAAGAGCAAATGTATATGATTCCGCAGCCAACAATTCATCCAACAGTATGTTTAAGTGGTAATGACGGTAGTGCGAGAGGTGTTCTTATATATCAGGGAACGGAACAACTATCAGACATTTATCTGGATCAGAAACCTTTACAGGTGGGAAAAAGTGCAGCTGCAGATGTTAAAATTGATAAAGAAACCATTAGTCAGTTACATGCGAGAATCTGGCCGGAAGGGAACTCCTTTTATATAGAAGATTTGAATTCCACGAACGGTACATTTGTAAATGATGAAACATTACCATATAAGCAAAAGAGAATACTTCAGGTGAATGATATTGTGCAATTTGCAGATGCACGATTTCGTTTTTGTTAGGCTTGTAATTCCACCAATTCATGCGTATACTAAAACTAAGAAAATTTTATTTGCTATGGAATGAGGTATATGCGATGTCGGGACGAAAAGACAGCGAGCCAATTATGACAATCATATTTGTTGTAATCAATGTACTTGTGTTTGTTGTGCTGGAAATTATGGGAGATACACAGAATTCTGAATTTATGGCAGAGCACGGAGCTGTCTGGCCACCATATGTCAGTGAGGGACATGAGTATTGGAGACTTCTGACAGCTACATTTATGCATTTTGGATTTGAACATATAGCGAACAATATGCTGATTCTTGTATGCGCAGGAATGATTTTAGAGAAAGCGTTGGGGCATGTGAAATTTACTATTCTGTATTTGATCGCAGGAGTAGGCGGAAATGTACTTTCCTGTGCGCAGATGCTGCATACGAAGGATTATGCTGTAGCAGCCGGGGCATCCGGTGCTATTTTTGGCATTGTTGGAGCTTTGCTTTGGATCGTGATTTTACATAGAGGACGATATGAGAGCCTGACAGGGAAAGGATTACTTTTTATGATTGTAATTACCCTGTATTATGGAATTACCACCGGTGGAATTGACAACTGGGGGCATATTGGAGGCCTTCTTATGGGCTTTGTTATGGGAATTATTTTGTATCGAAGAGTTGATTTTAGGAGAGAAAATCCATATACTTAAAAGTAGCAGAATAAGGAGAATGTGCGCATGAAGATAGTAGTTTATTATGGTGGAAGAGGGTTGCTGGATGACCCGACGCTTTATGTATTAAAGAAAATGGAAGATGTATTGCGGGAGTTGCGTGTATCGATTGAGCGTTACAATATATATGAGCACAAAAACGAGATTGCAACATTGCCGCAGACATTCAAAGAAGCAGATGGAATTATTCTTGCTACGACAATTGAGTGGCTGGGAATTGGTGGATATATGCAGCAGTTCCTGGATGCCTGCTGGTTGTATGGGGATAAAGAAAAAATTAGCCATACATATATGCAGCCGATTGTGATGTCTACCACCTATGGAGAACGAGAGGGTGAGATGACATTGTCGAATGCCTGGGAGATCCTGGGAGGATTACCATGTCCGGGATTGTGTGGATATGTGGAAGATCTGACAACTTTTCAGATGAATAAGGATTTTGGTCTTATTATAGAAAAGAAAGCAGAAAATTTATATCGCACGATTTCACAGAAAATCAAGAGTCTGCCAAGCAGTAATCAGGCAATCAAGCAGAATGTATCAAGAACACAGAGCATGAATCTGACACCGCAAGAGAGTGAGCAGCTTTCCAAATATGTATCAGACGATTCTTATGTGAAGCAACAAAAAGAAGATATAGAAGAACTTGCTTCGATGTTCAAAGATATGTTAGGACAGACAAAGAGTGACGAAGATATGCCATATATCAAGGAACTCGAGAGCCATTTTATCCCGACGGAAGACTTTAAAGCAAGATATACTCTTATTATAGAAGATATTAAGAAACCATTGTATATTGGTGTGGATGGGGAAGAACTTGTTTTGCATTATGGACAGGAAAACGAGGTGGATGTGGTTGCAAAGATGAGCAAAAATGTTCTTCAGTCCATTTTGGATGGACGAATGACGTTCCAGAGAGCCTTTATGACAGGGGAAATGACAGCGCGGGGGAATTTCAAAACCCTTCGTATGTTAGATCAGATTTTTGTATTTTAAAAGATAGGAGGACAAAAATGAGAGACGATAATTGTATTTTTTGTAAGTTGGCAAATGGAGATATCCCAACGAACAGTATTTATGAGGATGAAGATTTCAATGTAATTTTGGATGCAAGTCCTGCAACAAAGGGACATGCACTGATTTTGCCGAAGCAGCATTATGCAAACATGTTTGAAATTGATGATGAAATACTTGCTAAGGCAGCAAAGCTTGCAAAGCGTGTAATTACACACGAAAAAGAAGTGCTTGGTTGTGATGGATACAATGTATTGCAGAATAATGGAGAGGTTGCTGGTCAGACAGTATTTCATTTCCATATGCATCTGATTCCAAGATACGATGGAGAGAAAACAATCATTGACTGGGATCATAAAGAGTTTTCAGATGATGAGATGAAAGCTATCTGTAATGAGATGAAACTTTAAACAACAAGTAAAATTTTAAACAGAGCGCAATGTAGTATTACACAATATAAAAGAGGGCAGGCATCAGCGTGCCTGCTCCTCAATTAAGTTTATGATAGTACCGATGGAATCCATCTGTCCGCTCTCGGACATTGCTTTTTTATATTTTTCCCTGTTTTCATATACTTCTTTTACAGCAGAAAGAAGTGTCTTATCCGTTAACTGTTCTTCTTCGAGAACGTAAGAAAATCCCTGTTTTGCAAAAGATTTTGCATTCAAAATCTGATCACCACGGCTGGCAGCAGCAGAAAGCGGAATCAGGATATTTGGTTTATGCAAAGCCAGTAATTCGCAGATGGAATTTGCTCCGGCGCGGGAAATAGCCATATCTGCAAGTGCAAACATATCTGTTAATTCAGCACTTGCATATTCGAATTGTGCATATCCGATGATGCCTTTTAATTGCTCATCAAGATTTCCCTTGCCACATAGATGAATGATATAAAATTGTTCAAGTAACTCCGGTAATACTTTACGAACAGCTTCGTTGATTACCTTGGAACCAGAACTTCCACCTACAATTAAGAGAACTGGTTTATTATGGTCTGGAAAACCACAGTAGCGAATGGACGCTTCTGCATTTCCGGTAAAAAGTTCCCGACGAATCGGAGATCCTGTCAGGACAGCTTTTTCTGCAGGAAGATATTTCATTGTTTCCGGGAAGTTGCAGCATACTTTCTTGGCACCGCGGATTGCAATTTTGTTTGCAAGTCCCGGTGTAATGTCGGATTCATGAATGATTGCCGGGATGTGACAATGTTTTGCAGCCAGTACCACAGGAACAGATACAAATCCACCTTTGGAAAAGACAATATCCGGTTTTATTTTTTTTAATATAGAAATAGCCTGACCATAACCTTTAAGAACTTTGAATGGATCTGAAAAATTTTTCCAGTCAAAATAGCGACGGAGTTTACCGGAAGAAATTCCGATGTATGGAATGTTTTGAGCCTCAATTAATTCCTTTTCCATACCGTTATAAGAACCTATGTAGGTAATGTCATAACCGGCTTCTTTTAATGCCGGCATCAAAGCAATATTTGGAGTAACATGACCTGCGGTACCACCACCGGTCATTACGATTTTCTTTGTCGTTTTCATGAAGATATATCCTCTCTGTTTGTTATTTGGAATTCGTAGTCTATGCTGATCTGACAGCAAGCAGTTACATGAAAACTATATTATACTTTCCAGACAAAAAGTCAAGAAGCACGGGGGTTGGACACTGTTATACGCCAAAAATGACAAACTTTACGTGCGAAAAACTGTCGAAACTTGCGACCGAAAGGATATTCCGAAATATGCACTCTTTCATTATAATATAGTTACAGGATGTACGATAATTAACAATATGAAAGAGAGGCAGTTGATATGACAATTTTATTGCAGATTATGGAGTGGATACATACATACCAGAGAGAGGTTTTTGCAGGAGCTTTTTTTGGTGTACAGGCAGTTATTTTTATTTTTCTTGTGGTGGTGTCGCATAAACTGACAAAGACACGAAAAATAATAAATAAGATGGCAGATCAAATTGTAAATCGAATCGAAAACAGTCTAAAACCTGTTGTGGAACAGAAGGCAGATTATACAACAGAAAAGCATATAGATAATGTTACGGAGGATCATCAGAAGGATGAGGAGGAGAATCGTGTGATTTCCTCTGTTTTGAAAGAAATTTTCCCGTAGGAAATGTGTATGTTTGCTGTAAAATGTTAAGCTGACTGTAATATTTATTTTCCAAGTAGCAAATGCAGGGTGTGCCAGGGGTTTGACACACCCATTTTTTATACAAAAATTAAGCGAATGTGGAGAGAAACACCCAAATTCTACCAAAAATTTGACAAACGCCTTTTACTATGCTACAATGCCAACTGTAACAAACTTGTAACATTTGAAATAAAGTGTTTAAAAACGCAACATAAGTGTAATACTTATCGCATAAGATAGGAATACATGATTGCGCACATCATTGTTGTTGATGATATACAATGATAGAATACGGAGGTTCATAATGAAATTTGACAAGAAAGTGATTGAAAGTGTAATGGTAGCAGGAATTGCTCTTGCATTAACAATCACAGCGGTTACTGGTAATGGAGTGAAAGCCGCTGATCAGGTGGCAGAAACACAGATGGACAAAAATGGAATGGCTGGAGTAGCAGTTGCTATGAACGCATATGAACTCGAAGCAGCAGATATGCTTGACAGTATAGTCTCTGTTGAAAAAAGTGATTCCAATATCGTTGCAGCATCAGCAGAGGACACAACGGATGTATCAGATACACCGGTAGAAAGTGATACTTCAGAAGGTGTTGAGACAGAACCACAGGTAGCTGTACAAGATTCAAAGGATGATAAAGAATTGTCCGATGAGGAAAAAGAGTGGAACAATAAACTGATGGCAGATGTTGATGAGTTCTTGTATGTACGTAAGTCGGCAGATGCGGATTCAGAAATTGTTGGTAAGATGTATAAGGGTGACCGCGCAGTCATTAAGGATGAAGGAAGCGAATGGACAAAGATTGCTTCTGGAAACGTAAAAGGATATGTGAAGAACGATTACTGCGTGACAGGTCAGAAAGCATATGCATATGCCAAGAAAAATTGTAAGACGGTTGCAAAAGTTGAGATTGACGGACTTCGTATCCGTAAGAAAGCAAGTACCGATGCAGGCGTAGTTAAGACAGTTGCATCCGGAGATAAACTTGTTGTAAATACGAAGGCTGATGCAAAAGATGGATGGGTTGCAGTTAAAGTTGATTCTCAGACTTGTTATGTAAGTGAAGATTATGTTACAGTTGCATTAAAGACAGGTAAGGCAATCACGATTGAGGAAGAGATTGCAGCGCAGAAAGAAGAGGAAGAGCGTAAAGCAAAAGAAGAGGCTGCAAAACAGGAAGCTGCAAAGAAGAGTGCACAGAGTGCTTCATCTTCAAGTTCTGCTTCGAATGGCCAGACAACAACAACTTCTTCTTCGCAGGGAACATCCCTTACAGCATCTGCGGATGATGAAACCCTGCTTGCAGCATTAATCCAGTGTGAGGCAGGCGGACAGAGTCAGCAGTGTATGATTGCTGTAGGAGCTGTTGTAGTGAATCGTGTACACAGCGGAAGTTTTGCAAATAGCATTCGTGGTGTCATTTATCAGCGTGGTCAGTTTGGCCCGGCTTCTTCCGGAAGATTAGAGTCCAGACTCGCAAGTGGTGTGAGCGCAAGCGCCAGACAGGCAGCGCAGGCAGCACTTGCAGGAAATGATCCGACAGGTGGCGCAAAGTACTTTAAGCTTGCATCCAGCGGACACGCAGGCGTTGTGATCGGACCGATTGTATTTTATTAATTTTTAATTGGTTCATGAATCATGGATCATACAGGCAGATGTATCGATATTTCGATATATCTGCCTTTTCTATTTGCTTAATGTATGGTAATGTGTGCATTTAGTAGGTTGTAATCGACGGATAAATGGAGTAAAATAACTTCATTGTAACGAAAGATTGTGTCAAGTTTTCTATGAAAACTTGACATGTAGGGGCAATGCATCTTTGATGCATTACAATCATCAGCCCATTTGCTGAAAGCAAATTATGCATGGGCTGATGTTCAATAAGGAGGAAGAGCAATGACATTAAAGGGACGGAATTTTTTAAAGTTAATGGATTTTACACCGGAGGAAATCACATACCTGATTGATTTATCCGCAGAATTAAAGGAGAAAAAGCATCAGGGCATCATGCATGACAGCCTTGTAGGCAAGAATATCGCATTGATCTTTGAAAAGACAAGTACCCGAACCCGCTGCTCTTTTGAAGTGGCTGCACACGATCTGGGTATGCATGTTACATATCTTGATCCAAGCGGTTCACAGATCGGAAAGAAGGAAAGCATTCCGGATACAGCCCGTGTACTTGGAAGAATGTTTGATGGAATTGAGTATCGTGGATATGGACAGGAAATCGTAGAGGAACTGGCAAAATATGCGGGAGTTCCGGTGTGGAATGGACTGACCAATGAGTTCCATCCGACACAGATGATCGCAGATATGCTGACAATTCGTGAGCATCTCGGAGAACTTAAGGGTGTGAAGTTCGTATATATGGGAGATGCCCGTTATAATATGGGAAATTCTCTTATGGTAACATGTGCGAAACTTGGAATGCATTTTGTAGCATGTACCAATCCAAAATATTATCCAAACAAGGAACTGGTTGATTACTGCAAGGATGTTGCAGCGCAGACAGGTGCAACAATCACATTGACAGACGATGTTGCGGAAGCTACCAAAGATGCCGATGTCATTTATACCGATGTATGGGTATCCATGGGTGAGCCGGAAGAAGTATGGGCAGAGCGTATTAACGATCTGAAACCTTATCAGGTAAATACAAAGGCATTTGAAAATGCAAAAGACAGTGCTATTTTCATGCATTGTCTGCCGGCATTCCATGACTTAAAAACTACCATTGGCAAACAGGTTTACGAGAAGTTTGGATTATCAGAACTTGAAGTTACAGATGAAGTATTTGAAGGACCGCGCTCGGTTGTATTTGATGAGGCAGAGAACCGTATGCATTCCATCAAAGCAATTATGAAAGCGACATTATCAGACTAAAACAAGCGGTAAAGGCGTATGAAAGCAGAAATATTGAAAATGCTCCGTGAAACAGACGGATATGTATCCGGACAGGAGCTGTGTAATCATTTTGGTGTGTCCCGTACAGCCGTGTGGAAAGCAATCAATCAGCTGAAAGAGATGGGATACGAGATAGAGGCGGTGCAGAACAAAGGATATCATCTCCTGTCTGTGCCGGATGTGATTAATGATGTAGAGTTAGAGAGTATCCGAAAGACAAAATGGGCCGGATGTGAGATTCATTATTTTGATACCATTGATTCTACGAACACGAAGGCAAAAGAACTGGCAGAGAGTGGTCATCCCACGGGAACTCTGGTAGTGTCCGAGCAGCAGACCGCAGGAAGAGGACGCAGAGGCCGGTCTTGGGAATCACCATCCGGAATCGGTATATTTATGACACTTATGCTCAAGCCGGATATCAATCCGAACAATGCATCCATGCTGACACTGGTTACGGCACTGGCTACCGCACGGGCTTTGCGCAGAGTTGTCAATGTCCCTGCCTTAATTAAGTGGCCGAATGATCTGGTCGTAAACGGAAAGAAAATCTGTGGAATGCTCACAGAAATGAGCGCACAGTTTGATTATATCAACAATATTGTCATTGGCATTGGTATCAATGTGCACAATGAATCTTTTCCGGAAGAGATTGCAAAGACAGCAAGTTCCCTTCTTCTGGAATGTGGACATCGCTTTCATCGGGCGGATATTATAGAGGCTTTTCTCGAAGAGTTTGAGGCTGCTTATGAAGTGTACCTTAAGACCGAGGATATGGAAGGATTGCAGCAGGATTACAATGAGCTGCTGGTGAACATGAACCGACAGGTGCGGGTTCTTGATCCGAAGGAACCATTTGAAGGAAAAGCAATGGGAATTACAAAAAAAGGAGAACTCATCGTAGACACATGGGAATCGCGCAAACTGGTGTCTTCCGGAGAGGTTTCCGTGAGAGGAATATACGGATATGTCTAAAGAAGTTACGTTGTGTGTATCCAATGCATACCAGAAAAAGTTCTACCTGAATGAGAATTTTAATGAACTGCCACAGTCCATCCGCGAAGAACTTAAAATCATGTGTGTGCTTTACACAGAAGATATTGGTGGAATTTTGGAACTTGTATTTGATGAGGAGGGAAACCTTCAGTTTAAGACAAGCTGTGAAGAGGGCGATTTCTATTATGATGAGATTGGAAGTGTGCTGAAGATCAAACAGTTCAGGAATGAAAAACGTGAATTGCTTGAGGCCGTGGAAACATATTATCGTGTAATGTTTCTGGGCGAAGGATGGAGCGAGGAGGAATAGGACATGATATTAACAATAGATGTGGGAAATACAAATATTACCTGTGGAGTATTCGATGAGGATGTCATTGTTGCTTCTTTTCGCATTACCACCAAGATGCCGCGTACATCCGATGAATATGGAATGATCCTTTACAATCTGCTCGAACAGAATAATATTCAGCCAATGGATATCGGGGATGCGATCATTTGCTCTGTTGTTCCGAATGTGATGCATTCCCTGCGGGGCGGACTGGTAAAATATTTTCATATTACACCAATTATTGTCGAAGCAGGAATTAAGACAGGTATCCGTATTGTGACGCCGAATCCGCAGCAGATCGGTGCGGATCGAATTGTGGATGCCGTTGGTGCATATGAAATATATGGAGGTCCTGTATTGGTGATTGATTTCGGTACGGCTACAACATATGATTTTGTGGATGAAAACGGGGCTTTTCTCGGTGGAATCACGGCACCGGGTATCCGGATTTCCGCAAAGGCACTGTCAGAAGATGCCGCAAAGCTTCCGGAGATTGAAATCAAAAAGCCGGAGAGCATTCTTGGAAAAGATACTATCACGAGCATGCAGGCTGGTATTGTTTACGGACAGATTGGTCAGACGGAATACATTATCAACAAAGTAAAAGAAGAAGTCGGACTGGAAAACGTGAAAACGGTTGTGACCGGTGGACTGGGACGTATTATTGCAAACGAGACAACGTGTATCGATATTTATGACCCGAACCTTACCTTAAAAGGTATTTACCGCGTGTATAAAAAACAGAATCGGAAAATAAAATAGTATGATAAAAGCATTAAAAATAGGCAATGTGACATTGCCGAATAATTTAATACTGGCTCCTATGGCAGGCGTAACAGACCTGCCATTTCGCTTGTTATGCAAAGAGCAGGGAGCAGGACTTCTGTGTATGGAGATGGTCAGCGCCAAAGCCATTATGTACAAAAACCGCAATACACAGAGCCTTTTGGAGATTGATCCAAGAGAAAATCCGGTATCGTTGCAGCTGTTTGGGTCAGATCCGGATATAATTTCGAATATAGCGCATGAAATCGAGGAACGTCCTTTTGATCTGCTGGATATTAATATGGGATGTCCGGTGCCGAAAATTGTGAATAACGGTGAGGGATCGGCGCTGATGAAGAATCCGAAACTGGCAGGGGAGATTATCCGAAAGACAGTAAAGGCAATCAACAAACCGGTAACTGTAAAAATCCGAAAGGGATTCGATGACGATCATGTGAATGCAGTGGAGATGGCAAAGATTGCAGAGGATGCGGGAGCGGCAGCAGTGGCTGTGCATGGCCGCACAAGAGAACAGTTTTATTCCGGAAAGGCAGACTGGGACATTATCCGTCGGGTAAAAGAGGCGGTATCCATTCCTGTGATTGGAAACGGAGATCTGCTGACGGCGGAGGATGTGATTGCCATGGGGGAACAGACGGGATGTGACGGCTTTATGATTGCCCGGGGAGCACAGGGAAATCCATGGATATTTAAGCAGATTCTGCATTATTTTGAGACCGGTGAGCACTTACCGAAGCCTTCCATAGAAGAAGTGACACAGATGATTCTGCGGCATGCCAGGATGATGCTGGAGTTCAAAGGCGAGTACATTGGCATCCGTGAAATCCGTAAGCACGCAGCCTGGTATACCGCAGGTTATCCGAATTCAGCACGGCTTCGTGTGGCAATCAACAATGTGGAGTCGTTCGAGGCTTTGGAAGAGTTGCTTCTCGGCAATCTCAAAGAAACCGGAAACGGCGCAAAACCTTGACATTATGCGGTTGATTGGGTATAATACCTTAGTTAATTTATAGAGATACGTAGTTTTTTAAATATTATTATAAAGCGGGGTAAAAGAAATGGATAAGAAAAATATCTTGACCTATGAAGGTCTGAAAAAACTTGAAGATGAGTTGCAGGATCTGAAAGTTGTAAAACGTAGAGAGATTGCACAGAAGATCAAAGAGGCCCGCGAGCAGGGTGACTTGTCCGAGAACGCAGAGTACGATGCAGCAAAGGATGAGCAGAGAGATATCGAGGCTCGTATTGAAGAAATCGAGAAGATTCTTAAGAATGCAGAAGTCGTTGTTGAGGAAGAAGTAGACTTAGACAAGATCAGCATCGGATGTAAAGTCAAGATTCTTGATTGTGAATTTAATGACGAGTTAGAGTATAAACTTGTTGGTTCCACAGAGGCAAACAGCTTAAAGGGAAAAATCAGTAACGAGTCTCCAGTAGGCCGTGCACTGATCGGAAAGAAAGTTGGAGATACCGTAGTTGTCGAGACAGAAGCAGGAGAGCTTTCTTACAAGGTACTTGAAATCCAGAGATCAACAGTAGAATAGAAAGGAACGAAAGATGGCGGGAAATAATGCAAATCAGGGCGGCCAGCAGGATGTAAACCAGCTGCTGAAAGTTCGCCGCGAGAAGTTGGCAAATCTGCAGGAAGCAGGACAGGACCCATTTCAGATTACAAAGTATGATGTGACACATCATACTTCAGATGTAAAAGAAGTATATACAGCTCATGAAGAAGAGCTTTTAGCAGGAAGACCGGAAGTTAATACAGACGGTATGGACGAGGCTGAGGCAAAAGAAGCTACAAAGAAAGAATATGAAGAGAGAAGAAGCATCATGGATGCATCTCCAATTCAGGTATCCATCGCTGGACGTATGATGTTCAAGCGTGTTATGGGTAAAGCATCTTTTGCAAATATTCAGGATTTAAAGGGAAGCATTCAGATTTATGTTGCCCGTGACTCTATCGGTGAGGATTTATATGCAACATTTAAGAAATCTGATATCGGTGATATCTGGGGTGTAAAGGGATATGCATTCCGTACAAAGACCGGAGAGATTTCTATCCATGCAGAAGAGATGACACTTCTTTCTAAGTCTTTACAGATCCTGCCGGAGAAGTTCCATGGACTGACTGATACCGATATGCGTTATCGTCAGAGATATATTGACCTGATCATGAACCAGGAGAGCAAGGAAGTATTCGTAAAGCGTTCTAAGATTCTCAAAGAGATCCGTAACTTCCTGGCTGACCGTGATTTCATGGAAGTTGAGACACCGATGCTTGTTGCAAACGCAGGTGGTGCAGCAGCAAGACCATTCGAGACACACTATAATGCATTGAACGAAGATGTAAAGCTTCGTATTTCTCTTGAGCTTTACTTAAAGAGATTGATCGTTGGTGGTCTTGAGCGTGTATACGAGATTGGCCGTGTATTCCGTAACGAGGGTGTTGATACCCGTCATAATCCGGAATTTACACTGATGGAGCTGTATCAGGCATACACCGATTACGAAGGCATGATGGAACTGACAGAGTCCATGTTCCGTTACCTCGCTGAAAAAGTATGCGGATCAACAAAGATCTCTTACAATGGTGTAGAAATTGATCTTGGAAAGCCATTTGCGCGTTTAACCATGAACGATGCAATCAAGAAATATACCGGTATTGATTTTGATCAGGTACCGGATGACGCAGCAGCAAAGAAGCTTGCAGATGAGCATCATATTGCATACGAAGAGCGTCATAAGAAGGGTGATATCATCAACCTCTTCTTCGAGGAGTACTGCGAGAAGGAGCTGATCCAGCCAACATTCATCATGGATCATCCAATCGAGATTTCTCCACTGACAAAGAAGAAACCAAGCGATCCTACAAAGGTAGAGCGTTTCGAGTTATTCTGTAATACATGGGAGATGTGTAATGCATATTCCGAGTTAAATGATCCGATTGATCAGCGTGAGCGTTTCGCTGCACAGGATGCCAATGCCGCAGCCGGTGATGACGAAGCAGAGCACACCGATGAAGATTTCCTGAACGCACTGGAGATTGGTATGCCGCCTACAGGTGGTATTGGATACGGAATTGACCGTCTGGTAATGTTGCTGACAGACAGTCAGGCTATCCGTGATGTACTTCTGTTCCCGACAATGAAGTCTATTGATAAGTAAGAATGCAGGAAAATCAAGGGTTTCAGCACTTGGATGTACTAAATTATATAGTTGGTCAAGGGGTTTTGACCAAGATTTGACCAATTTTTGGCATAGTCAAAAAAAGATTAGTACAGGTTAGTACAGATTGCTTAGTCTGAAAAATTAAAGATTGTATTACTTAGAGGACATTTTCTAAAGAAATTTAGAAGATGTCCTCTTTTTGCGTTATAGGAACAATTGAAATACCGAAAGGAGAATAGCATGGAACACACAAAGGCATATCAGGAATTTAAGAAGAATGGTAATACAAAGTTTGTAAGATATAGCGAAGGTGCAGAAATGTATCATATGAGCGTATCAAAGTTTATGCAAATGGCTAAGAATGCCAAAGCAATCTATAAGTTAGGACAGTTAGTACTTGTGAATTTAAAAATATTTGATGAGTACATTGAGACATTCCATATAGTTGATGATGAATTTTATAAGTAGGTGAAAAGGATGGTAACACAATTACAGCCGGATGTTAGGGCTTATCTTCATGGTGGGGAGGTAATAAAAAGATACATAAGGGTCGAAGAGGTGGCTCATGAATATGGATTTAGTGTTGAGGAAACTGAATATATAGCTAAGGCTGCAGGTTCTTTATACAAGCTTACCCGTATTCATTTGGTAAAAAAGGAAAGGTTTGATGAGTTTATGAAACACATATATAAAGTGCCTGGAACAAATAAGCAGATAATCAAAAAGTTTGCGAGAATTGGAGAAGCTTCAATTATATACAGTATAGGAAGGCATAGGTTTATCGAGTTGGCTAGAGCAGCAGGTGCTACATATAAAATAAATGAGGGGACAGGAGGGACTGTACTAGTTAATTTGGAAATATTTGATAATTACATGGAGCAATTCAGACAACCTGTAAGACCTTTGAAAGAGCCGTTATACGGACAGGAAGAAGGTGAATTGAATGAGTAACTCATATAAGTTCTATTCAGATACAAAAGACATTATGAAAAAATATGTAAATGCTACTGAGGGAGCCATTATTTATGGCATAAGTAAATCAAGGATTATGGTTTTGGCTTCAGAAGCAGGGGCAGTATATAAGGTTGGAAATTCAGCATTGATTAATACAGATATTTTTGAAATGTATTTGGAGAAATTTAAGGAACCAACAAGACCATTGCCCAAACATATTTGGAATAAATTGTCAAGCGAAGATAAAAAAGACCACAATAGTACCTGTTTTGATAAAAAAGACCCGTGATTGTCACTTTCGGCATTATAGAAACTAATGTAATATATGGACATTCCAAGAAAAACTTGGGATGAACAATTTAATAATCAGTTACAGATTTGCAAAGTAGTTTGCACTGCAGAGTATCTGTAGGTAGTAAATTTACGGGGCATGTACCTGGAAGATGAAAGTCACAGCTATCATATTAGTAGCCTGATGGATCGAAAGATGAAGGGTGAGAAGTTGGATGGAAATCTGGAAAAAGGATTCGACATGTTGCGTAAGGATAATCAACCACAGAGGGCGAGAAGTTTGTCCTTATCCTCAAAAGGCTAAAAGAGGAGATAGTGCTTCTGATAATTCAGAAGGGCGTCGTGAAACACATTTTGTGGCTCGTCTGTAACTCCCGGAGGTGAGAACACCTCTTTGTACACGGGGCGATATAGGAGTCTAGAAGACTGGCGTGTACCTACATGCTTAGCATTAAGCATAGCCATGTAGACTATATCACTTCCAAATTCAAATTTTGTCTATATGGCAACTTATTTGAAGGAGGATAAAGTGATGATGGGATTTAGCATAGCATTTATAATTATTGTTCTTATTGTATTGTATTCATTAGCAAGGACAGCAGGTGAGTCGGACAGGATATTGGAAAATATAAGAGAGCAATCACTCCTAGGAAGGGAGGAGAGCTCTGGTGGGAACAGTTGAAAAAAGAGATAAGCATAAGAAACGCAGGTTTGTATCTCCAGAAGAAAAGCTTGAAAGAGAATTAAAAGATTGTATGCATTGTAGATTCTTCTGGGGACATAACAACAGATGTGCCAATGGAACATGTTGTAAACCATCTAAGAAAAAAGAACAGAAGCTTCCAGCGGAATGTGTCGGATGTCCATATTATCAAGGGAATGGTTATTGTTTTCCTTGTATGCGAAAGCTGATAGGAAAGTAGGTGGTTAAGATGTTCAAGTGGCTGTTTAAGAAGAAAGGATGTGCAAAACATATGAATAACAAGTTAGAAGTAATCGGCATTGATCATGGTTGGTCAATGATGAAAACAATCTCTCAGGTATTTGTCACAGGAGTTAAGGAGATTACAACAACTCCGGCACTTTTCGGCGATGTACTTGAGTATGAAGGAAAGTTCTATAAGGTTGGAACTGTGAGGCAGGAAGTAAAGGATACAAAGGTCGAAGATGACAGCTTTTATCTTCTCACTCTTGCAGCAGTTGCTAAGGAACTTAAAAGAAGAGGTCTTGCAGAGGCAAAGGTATTCCTTGCCGTAGGACTACCACTTACAAGGTTTGGAGCAGAGAAGAATGATTTTATCAAGTACCTGACAAAGAATAAGCGTGTAAGCTTCAAATATGAGAATGAGCCGTATTATATTGAAATTGATGATGTGGCAGTATTCCCTCAGTGTTATGCAGCAGTAGTGGACAAGATTCCTACAATGGCAAAGAAAACGCTGATAGTAGATATCGGTAGCTGGACAATCGACATTATGCCGGTAATCAACAAGTCACCGGATGAATCAAAGTGTGTGACGATACCAAAAGGTCTTATTACCTGTATGCGTTCTATCAATGAACAGTGTGTAAGACAACTTAACGGAGAGGTAGACGAGTCAGAGATACAGAACATCATGCGATATGGCAGGTCAGATATTGATGATGAATACTTTGCCATTATTAAGGCAGAGATAGAGGATTTTGTTGATAAGGTATATAACTCAATCCGTGAGTTTGGGTATAACTTAAAGACTACACCGATTGTATTTGTCGGAGGCGGGGCAGTTGTGATGAAGAATTTTGGTAGTCATGATGCTAAGAACATTTCCTATAACCTTGATGTAAAGGCAAATGCAAGAGGATATGAGCAGCTTGCCACAATGGGACTTAAAAGCACTAAGCGATTATCATAAGGAGGCAGATGATGGGAAGAAGACTTGAATATGAAGTAAAAACTTCTGTCCGCCTCAACATGAGCAATCCTCAGCATGTGAAAATCAATGATGTGATTCAGAACCTTGATCCGAAGATTTTCAAATCTAAGAACCAGTTCATTATAGATGCGATTCAGTTTTACATTGATAATTATGGAAAAGAAACTTTTGTTATCAAGAAGAAGGAAAAAGAGAGGGATGAATATATCCGGTCAGAAGATATTGATGACATTAAGGAAGAAGTCATTGAAGCAGCAACCAATGAGGCTAGGAAAGAGGTCATAAGGCTGTTAGGCGGAGTGATATCCGGGATGAATGTTGGTCAGCCGGTAATAATGCAGGCAGCCAATAGTGAAGCACAAGAACCTACAGAAGATGTTATGGACGATGCAGATGTTGCAGGACTTGCAATGGGATGGATGTCGAAAGGAGACTGATTATTATGAGAAGAGTTATGGGAGCCGTAGGAACAGTAATTTTAGAGATACTCAAGTTGATATTAAGGATAATTCTAGGAGCGTTGAAGCTGGTCTTAGGACTTGCCAAAATAATTCTTCTTCTATTCGCTATGGTGGCAAGGATATTTCTTTCATTCGTAAGAATGGGCACATTCTGAGAGGAGGTGAGCGTATGCAGGTAAAGGGTTTATTCTTAAATTACAAGAAAAACAGAAGACTTATGCAGTATTTCTTTAAAATAAGAGAGCTGGTATAATGAAAGGAGTTTAAGATGCACAGAATACGGGACAGTCCTATGTGTCCCGTGCATTACAGATAAATAGTTCACCGCAAGGGTGGATGGCACGGAACACAAAGCCCGTCCCTCTTGCGGAGAAGGGATGGGTGATTACTATGAAGAAGATAAGTATTATCTTATTATCCGCAGTACTGGTCTTTTCAATGGCTGCCTGTAATGGTGGTAAGGAAAAGGCTGATAATCAGACAGAGAAACAGATGGAAAGCGTAAAACCAACTGAAGAAGTAGCAATGGCAACGGAAGCTGTCACAGAGGTCACAACCGAAGCTGGAAGTGAAGAGACAGAGAAAGATATTGCCGAGGTTAAAGATTCAGAAGAGAAGACTGATAAGGAAGATAACCAGTCTGCTGATAATGAAACTGCTTCAAAGCAGAAAGAAAAGTCAGAGCAGAATGACGAGCCGGAACAGAAAGCTCCTGCAAGTGGTAATAAGGAAGCTGGTGGAAATCAGAGTAATGCAGGTAATGGTGGTCAGACTACAGACAGTCCGAAAGACAATGTAAGCAATCCACAGCCTGCATCCGTGGCGTACAGTCCACAGAATATTGTGTCACTTGCAACAGCAAAGTGTCAGGCAGGAGGGATGATTACCACACAGCAGAATTTACAGAATCATTTGAATGACGGTAGTATCACGCAGGAAGAGTACAATGAGTATTATCCTTACGATGGTATGGAGGGCTCTTATTATAGTGTGTTTGTAGAGACAGACCTCAACAAAGCAAGTACCATTGATGGACAGCGGTTATCATCTGAGGATGCAATCGCAGAATATATTGCAAGTATGTTACTTTTGGAAACAGATCCGGTATTCTACATCAGTTATGATGGAGTTTACACGACAGGCGGCACAGACTATTACGAGTTTCGATGTCACAGATAAATAAAAACGAATAGAAGCAGAAGGAAGAAAGATGTAAGCCATAAACTTATGTCTTTCTTTTTTTATGCATAAATTAAGGAGGAAAGAGCACATGAAACAGAAACTAAAGCGTTTTATGGCAGGGTTTATGGCTATGCTCACACTGGTTGGAACACTCTTTACGAATGGAACAACAGCATTTGCAGCCAGTCCGCAGGCAAATATTGCGTTCTGGAATGCGTCAGTCAAAAATTCCGGAGAAGTAAGTGAGCTGAAGCCCGGATATAATCATGGCAAGATTCTGTATTCAATTCTTGACGGAAATTCTGCATATTGTATGAATTTCGGATTAAGAGCAGATGGCGGTCAGCTTATGAACAGCTATGATGATGCGAGCACATCAATGTCAGCACAGCAGAGAAAGCTTTTAAGTTACTGCCTTTATTATGGGTTTAACAGTACACAAAAGGCGGCACCAAGCAACAGTCAGTGCGATGAGTATATCGCAACTCAGGCAATGGTATGGGTTATTGTAGCAGATATCTTTGGAACCGGAAGTGGTGATTCGGCAGCGAGAAAGCTCTGCAACACAGCACCAAGTCCTGATTCTTCATACAGCTATTATGAGAGACTCAGGGACAATATCAGCAGCTCCTACAATGCAACACTTCCAAGTTTTGCATCACGCAGAACCAGTGAGGCACCAACTTATGAATTAAAGTGGAATGATGGAAGTCAGAGATTTGAAACAACATTATCTGACAGCAATGGTGTTTTATCGGATTTTGATTTTGGCATCAGCGGATATTCTGTTGATAAGAATGGCAACAGTATTACAATCTCTTCAACGAGCGTGAATACTACAGCTACAACAGGAACATTCACATCCAATGCTGGCAAGGTTGAGACCACATCAAGCTGTGTATTCTGGCTTACAGGAAAGAGCGGATATCAGGAGTTTATTTCTGAAAGACCGACAGCAGATCCTATCAAAGCATATATCAAGGTCAAGACAGAGAATATCGGATATGGTGAGCTTACAAAGACAGATGAGTCAAGCGGAGTGAAGCTTTCCGGTGCAGTCTATGGAATCTATTCTGACAGCGGATGCACAAACAGAGTACAGACCATGACAACAGATGGAAACGGATATGCAAAGTCAGCTGCACTTGTTGCAGGCACTTATTATGTAAAAGAGATTACCGCACCAAAGGGATATGTCCTTTCCGGTAAGGTTCATACACTTACTGTAAAAGCAGGACAGACAACGGGAATCTCTGCAACAGATAAAGAGCAGCTTGGAGCAATCACAATTTATAAAGAGGGTGAGGTGCTTAGTTCATGGAATGGAAGCAATTTCACTTATGAGAAAAAGAAGCTTTCCGGAGCAGCATTCAAGGTAACTGCTGGAGCAGATATCTACAAGGCAGATGGTACTAAGGTTTACAATGCTGGCGATGTAGTGGCAGAAAGCCTTACAACAGGAACTGACGGACAGTTGGTATTATCTGACCTTCATCTTGGAACTTATGTGGTAACTGAGATTAAGAGCATTGACGGGTATACAATCAATACCACACCTCAGACAGTAGCAGTTGAGTATAAGGACCAGACTGTGACAGTACAGTATGAATCAACTACGATTGAGAATACAAGACAGAAAGCGGATGTATCTGTCGTAAAGAAGGACTCTGGCACAGAGAACCCTCTTGATGGCGGCAAGTACACACTTTATGCCGGAAATGACATCAAAAACTATGCCGGACAGGTTATTGTGACAAAGGGTACAGCTCTTGAGACAGTAACTACAGGTGAGGACGGAAAGGCAAGCTACAGCGTGGATCTGCCAATCTCTAACGGATATTATGTCTCAGAGACACAGGCACCATATGCGTATATCAGAAACAGTAAAGATGTTTACAGCTTCAATTTCAATGTATTACCTGAAACACAGGCAAAGGCATCATTCAGTCACACATTTGTAAATGACAGAACCACAGCAAAGATTCATATCTACAAGGTAGACAAGGAATCAGGCAAGGCAGCAGCCCAGGGAGATGCAAGCCTTGAAGGTGCAGTTTATGGTCTTTATGCGAGAAACGATATCGTGCATCCGGACGGAGCAACAGGAGTTGTATTCAAAACAGGAGATCTTGTAGCAACACTTACAACAGATAAGAATGGCGAGGCAGAGGTCAATAACCTTTACCTTGGAAACTATTATGTGAAAGAAATCACTCCATCAGAGGGGTATCTTTTAGACGAAGAGGAGCACGATGTAGTTTGCGACTATGAGGGAGACCTTGTAGCAGAGGTATCAAGAAGCACAACCTCAGCAGAGCAGGTCATCAAGCAGCCATTCCAGCTTATCAAGGTATCTGACAATGGCGATGATACTGAAGCAGGCTTATTGGCAGGTGCAGAGTTCACAGCTTATTTGAAATCATCTTTACCTGTAAAGGCAGATGGAAGTTATGACTTTGACAAGGCAACTCCGGTAGTAATCGGGGAAAACGGAGCAACAACAATCACATCCGATGACAAGGGACATGCAGTTTCTATTGCAATTCCTTATGGAACTTATGTGGTAGTAGAGTCAAAGACTCCGCATAACATGAAGACAATCAAGCCATTTGAGGTAAAAATCAGCGAGAACCATCCTGACAAGCCTCAGACATGGAGAGTATTCCTTGACAGGGAGTTTACTGCAAAGCTTCGTGTAATCAAGAAGGATTCCGATACAAAGCAGACAGTACTTGTACCAAATGCAGAGTTTAAGATCTTCAATATTGATAAGAACGAATATGTGAAGCAGTACACAACTTATCCGTCAAAGGTCGAGCATACTTCATTCTTTACTGACGATGATGGAGATTTAATCTTACCTGAAGCACTTAAAATCGGTAACTACCGTATTGAGGAAGTATCTGCACCATACGGATATGTTGTAAATGATAAGTATGTCAGCATCTCTGTTGATACTGACACAGCATTTGAGACAGATGGTGATACAAATGATGCAATCATTACTGTGGAATATTCCGATGCCCCTGCAGTCGGAGAGATGACTGTAGAAAAGAAGGGCGAGGTACTTGACGGATTCAAGGGTGGACTTCTTGCAAGCTCATATGAGAAAGAGTTTGTTTATAAGGAAGGCTCACTTGCCGGAGCAAAATTCAAAGTTTATGCTGCCGAGGATATTTACACAGCAGACAACCAGAAGGATGCAGACGGAAACCGCATTAAGTATTACAGCAAGGGAGACCTTGTGACAACTCTTACAACTGGCAAGGATGGAAAGGCAACAGCTAAGAAGCTTCCTCTTGGACAGTACAGAGTTGTGGAAGTGGAAGCTCCATACGGATATGTATTAAATCCGAATGAGCAGAAAGTGACATTCACATATGTGGATGATAAGACACCTGTTATCAAGGAAAGTCTTACTTTCTCTAATGACAGACAGAAACTTGATATGTCAGTGACTAAGCTTGATTCAGAAGATAATACACCGATTGCAGGTGCTGTATTTGGACTCTATGCAGATGAGGACATCAAGAATGTGGATGGCAAGGTAATCATCGAAAAGGGTACACTCCTTGAGAAAGCAACTTCTGATGAAAACGGAAAGATTGCTTTTGTTAAGGATTATCCGTTTGCAAAGTATGTTGCAAAAGAGATTGAAAAGCCTGCCGGATATGTGACAAACGAAGAGGTAGTAACCTTTGATACCAAGTATCAGGGACAGGATGTGAAAACTGCTGTATATAGCAGCGAGTATAAAAATACTCCGACAACCTTTGAATTTATAAAGACGGATATTACAAGTGGCGCAGAGCTTAGTGGTGCAACACTTACTGTACTTGATAAGGATGGAAATGTGGTAGACACATGGACATCTGATGCCAAGGAAGCACATGTAATCAAGAAACTTGTCGTAGGCGAGACTTACACACTTCGTGAGGAGTTTGCTCCATACGGATACCTGAAAGCAACCGATATTCAGTTTACAGTAGAGGATACAGGCGATGTGCAGCATGTCGAGATGAAGGACGAGGTTCCGACAGGTTCCATCGTAATCAACAAGGATGGTGAGTTTGTAACAGATACCACTCTTATGAAGGGACACTGGTATGATTTCATTTTCAATTACTTCAAGGATAGTCTCGCAGGAGTAACCTTTGATGTATATGCAAAAGAGGATATTGTGAGTGCAGACGGACTTGGAACTGTATACCACAAAGCCGGTGACAAGGTAGCAACCATTGTTACGAACGATAAGGGCATTGCAAGAATTGATGACCTTCCACTTGGCAAGTATTATCTTGTAGAGACAAAGACATTAGATGGATTTGTGCTGGATGATACACCGATTGATGCAGACCTTTCTTATATCGACCAGAATACAAAGGTTGTATTTGCGGGAATGGATGTAACCAATGAGAGACAGAAGGTGCAGATCACTGTAACCAAGACGGATTCAGAGACTAAGGAAGCACTTGAAGGAGCAGTATTCGGTTTATTTGCGAAAGAAGACATTGTGAACAAAGATGGCAAGGTAATCGTAAAAGCTGATACACAGATTGAGAGAACAGTAACAGGCAAGGATGGAAAGGCTGCATTTACCTCTGACCTTCCGCTTGGACAGTATTATGTCAAAGAGATTGAGGCACCAAAGGGCTATGTGAAGTCTGATAAGATTTTTGATGTGGATGCTTCATATCAGGGAGATAAGGTAAAGGTTATCGAGTTTGAGGCATCATTTGAAAATGCGCCGATCAAGGTAGAAATTTCAAAGACTGATATCACAGGAAAGAAAGAGTTGCCTGGAGCAAAGATTTCAGTAATTGATGCTGATGGAAAGCTTGTAGAAAGCTGGATATCTGAAGCAGGAAAGACGCATATGATTGAGAGACTTCCTGTCGGAAAGTACACACTCAGAGAGGAATCTGCACCGTATGGATATAAGGTGGCAAGTGATGTAACCTTTGAAGTAAAGGAGACAGCAGAAATCCAGAAGGTATCCATGAAGGATGAGCAGGCAGTCGGTAAGATTGTCATCGAGAAAACTGACAAAGTAACCGGAAAGCCGATCGAGGGTGTTGTATTTGAAGTAAGGGATAAGGATGGAAAGGTGCTTGATACACTCACTACTGACAAGAATGGTCATGCAGAGAGCAAGGAGCTTCCTATCTGCACTTACAACGAGGATGGATCATTCAAAGAAGATATCCATTATACAGTTGTTGAGACTAAAGCAGCTGACGGATATATCCTTGATGAAACAGCTCACGATGTAACACTTCGATATGATGATAATGCACCGGATGTTGTTGTAGCAACTCTTAAGCTTGTCAATGTACCGACAGAGCCTAAGCTTCCACAGACAGGCGATAACGCTAATCCACTTCTTTACCTTGGAATCGGTGCACTTGCACTTATTACAGGTGTTGGAGTAGGACTTCGTGGAAGAAAGAAAAAGAAGAATCAGTAACAATTAAAGAACTATTAACCCGGCAGGGAATGTAAGCCTAAGACTTATGTTCCCTGTCATTTTAGTTTTACGGAGGAAACGAAAGTGGTTGGAGAAAGAATCAGATATTACAGAAAACATCAGAAGCTGACGCTCAGGGAATTAGGAGAAAAATGTGGCTTTATGAATCGTGGGGATGTAAGGATTGCCCAGTACGAGAATGGTTCGAGAACCCCTAAGACAGGAACACTGAAAAGAATTGCTGAAGCTCTGGGAGTAGAACCGGAAGAATTGTTCTGTGAAGATTGCAGAAAATGTATGTTTTTGAAGAATTATTACAGAAAGAAAAGAGGTCATTTAATTCCGGATGAGGGGATAGATGAAGACTACAGCTACAGGAAACATGCAGATCCCGATGATGAAGGGATTTTATACGACAATTTAGATTAAGGAGGAACCGTAATATGATGAATTACGAGATTTTTAAGGAAGTAGTAAAAGAAAAGTTTATGGATTATATGCCTGATAAATTCAAAGGAATGGAGCTTGTGGCAGAGCCAGTGGAAAAGGTGAATGTGACTCTTGATGGCATCATCTTAAGAGAAGAAGGCAGGAACATTTCGCCTACGATTTATATCAATGACATGTATAAGAAGTATCAGGACTGTGGTGATCTTGAGGAAACACTTATGGCTGCATGTGATTTTATGGAAAGGGCATATGAGCAGGCTCCGGTTGTTGATGTGGACAGCATTATGAAGGATGCTAACGAGAAGATTGTATTCCAGCTCATCAATACAGAGCAGAATAAGACATTTTTGGAACAGGTGCCGCACAGAGAGTTCCAGGATCTTTCTATTGTGTATAAGGTAATAATCAGTGCAGATAAGGATGCGGTGCAGAGTTCAAAAATTACAAATGAATTTGCGAAAAGACTTGGAATGAGCGAGGAACAGCTCTTTAAGTGTGCAGCGGAAAACACAAGAAGACTCTTCCCACCTGTCGTTCGTAGCATGAATGACATTATGAGAGAAATGTTTGCAAGAGATGGGATGCCACAGGAGATTGCGGATATGATGATAGCCGAGATTCCACCAGAGCAGACGATGTGGGTGATTTCCAATGAAAAGGGTATCAATGGTGCAGCATCCATGCTTTATGAGAATGAGCTTCATGAGCTGGCAGAGAGTTTAGAGAGTGACCTTTATATTCTCCCTTCGAGCGTGCATGAGGTTATTGCAGTATCTTCAGATATGGGAAGCCCTGAGATGCTTGCACAGATGGTAGTCGAGGTAAATATGCAGGAGGTGTCTTTGGACGAGAGACTTTCCAATCAGGTATATCACTATGATAAGGATTTAAGAAAACTCACACTTGCAACTGATACACCTAACAAGAGACTTGATGGTATCGTTGCAGAACCTCCCCTTGTATATGATGCGAAGGAAAAGTCCAGATAGGAGGCAGTTATGGAGCAGGAACTTACAATGGAAGAACTCATTGCTCTCATAAACAGCCAGAAAGGTGATTTTGTTATCCGTGTCGAGTTTGGAGAGGAGGCGGTGTCTGATGCCAAAGAAGAATGACTTCAAGCTTGATGTGGTTTCGGTAAGACTTGTAAAGGATGCTCCGATTTATTCGGAGCACACTTTTAACAATCCGGCGGATATAGCTGCTGTCATGGGAGACTGTATGTGCCAGTTTGACAGGGAAGTAGTGTGTGTGGTCAATCTAAGGTCAGATTTAAAACCTATCAATGTGCATTTTGCAAGTGTTGGTTCTTTAAATGAGGCAATGGCACATCCGAGAGAGCTGTTTAAATCAAGTATCCTAAGCAATGCGGCAAGCATGATGTTAATCCATTGTCACCCATCCGGGAACGTATTTCCAAGTAAGGCTGATACCATGATGACAGACCGCATGAACAAGCTGTGTGAACTGATGGGAATACCACTCATTGACCATATCATAGTCGGTGGAGACAATCGTGAATTTTTCAGTTTCAGGGAAAAAGGCATGATTGATAATCCTAAGATTACCCTGAGCACAGATTACCGGACACTTGATATCAAGTCACCGCTTGTAGCAGAGCAGGGAAAGGCAAGGTGAAAGCATGGATGGAAGATTTACGGATGAAGAGCTTGCCATAGCAAAGAGTGTTGACCTGTGTGCAGTTGCAGAAAGTCTTGGGTATACAGTAAAGAGGATTGGCAAATACCACACTTTAAAAGAGATGGATTCCATCCGCGTTTACAACAGAAGCCATTGGTACAGATGGTCAAGGCAGTTTGACAAAGGCAACAATGGCGGCTCACAGATAGATTTCTTGCGGGTGTTTTGTGGAATGAGTGTAAAAGAGGCTGTGTTCTGGCTTTTAGATTTTGCAGGATATAGAAGGATCGAGAATCCTGTAAAGCAGCCACTTGTTCATCAGGTATCGCAGAAGCAGGCAGAGGAGAGAAAGCCATTTGTCCTACCGGAACCGGCGGGAGATAATTCCTATCTTATTTCATATCTGAATCAGGAGAGAGGAATCAGCAGGACTGTCATAGATCTGTTTTTAAAAGATGGACTGATTTATGAGAGCAGGCATTACCACAATGTTGTTTTCAAAGGAAATGATAAAAATGGAGTGACAAGATTTGCAAGTATGCGGGGAGTGTTTGATAAGCAGGGTAAGCCATTCAAGTGTGATGTCACAGGAAATGATAAGAACTATGGATTTAATGTGGTAAATGTTAACAGTACAGAGCTTGTAGTATTTGAAGCTGCAATCGACCTTATGAGTTATGTGGATATCTTCGCGGATTATGAATCAAATAAGCTGGCACTTGGGATGCTTGCAGATGCACCACTTGAGACTTTTCTTCGGGAACATCCGCAGATTACTTCCATCCGGTTCTGCCTTGATGGAGATGAGCCGGGGAGAAAAGCAGCAGCAGAACTTATGAGAAAGTATTATGAGCTTGGATATGAGGTAGAAGACTGTCCGCCACCTGCCGGATATAAGGATTACAACGAGTGGCTTGTAGCGGCAAAGCTTAATCTGAACAGGATGAATAAGCGAGCAGATGAACCAGTCAGGGCATGAGAAACCGGATTTTGATGTGTGGGGGCAGAAAGCGCCCCCAAAATAGCAAAGTGGGGGCAGAAAGCGCCCCCAAAATGTCAAAGTGGGGGCAAAAAGTGCCCCCACAATTTGGACACGACAAAATCCGGACTGAAGTAAAAATAAAAGTGGGGGCAGAAAGCGCCCCCAAAATAACAAAATGGGGGCAGAAAGCGCCCCCAAAGTAGCAAAGTGGGGGCAAAAAGCGCCCCCACTTTCATAAACAGAGGGTTTTAGGGAGATTTTCTCCCTAACTAGATGGCATTAGGACAGAGATGTCTCTAATGCGTATCTAGCAGTCGCCGGGGACTAACTGGAGACTGGAGCTTTGGTGAATATTTACTAAACACGGATAAGGAGGTGCAAGGAAGCAATGGATGCAGAAGTTACGCTATTTTCAAAACCAGAAGAACTGATTGCCTGGGCAGACACATTTGATATCTTACTTAACCCTTCGATAGAAGATGCTGCAATATTGCTTAACTATATGGAAGGTCATGATTATGCTATTGGCATAGATTCTGATGGGAAGATGTACAGACAGGATGTAGCTGAGGAGAATGGTGAAATTGAACCATACCCGATAGATGATGTTATAGATACTGTTTGTGAATGGAACTATGAACTGATACTTGATGCTGATGCACACAGGAATGATCCAAAGGATTTTAAAGATTACAGTGAGTTTCAGGATAAGTATGACAGTTTGAAAGCAGATGAAAAGAGGCTGGACAGGTTGTTTGAAAAGACCTGTTATGCAAAGGAGATTGATGAAATGGCGGCTGCTTTGGTGGAATCATTCATTAGCCATCTAAGTAGCAGGGATGATTTGGAAAAAGCTGCGGTGACAGTTGCAGAAGGAATTAAGGGTTATAGTACGGGTAAGAGAGGAAGGTGAGTCTATGGCAGATAAAGTTCATTGTATTAGGAAAACACTAAGACTAATGCCAGAGGAAGCCAAGATGCTTGCAAAAAAGGCATGTGATAATGGAATGAATGAGGCTGAGTATATCCGTCTTCTTATCAGTCAGAAACCAAATGATTATCCGGAAGTAAGGAAGATTCTGAAGGAACTCATTAATGAAGTCAACAGAATTGGAATAAATAT
>OATU01000150.1_pt1 | contig 73097 bp, 76 predicted proteins | sample 1516711 | NCBI WGS metagenome assembly OATU01 (sample SAMEA2579971, study PRJEB22360) | human gut metagenome | biome: human gut; feature: human-associated habitat; material: faeces | place: Denmark | collected 2008/2010 | reverse complement strand
AACTGTGTTCATCAGGTCGCGCGCCCCTGACTTACACAGTTTATTTTACACTCTCTTTTTTTAGGTAATAATCGTGTTGTACCGATGATTTATGGTAATGAAAAAGTCTAACTTTAAGCTAGACTTTTTATTTCCATAATTTTTCTGGATAAATACCTTGTTCAATAAGTTCATTAATAGAATCTTGGACTATCTGCTTATCTTCTGGATAAGTAACACCAAACCATTTATCAGTTGTTTCTAATACTTTTACTGAAGCTCTGTTTGTTTTAATTAATTGATCAACAATAATAGGTAATAAATATTCTTTAGTAAGTTCATCTCCACTATCATCTAATAAGAATTCTTTAAAACCATTTTCAAGATAATCAATAAAACAAGGATAACCAGCCCACATATTCATCGAAACGCGGTTATTTTCTTGAATGATGCCTTTGCTTTCTTCTGTATCACAATCAATTGTTCCTTGATTGTTTCTAATAATCCCTTTAGTTTCAATCACTCTATGTAAATAACCCGCTTCATCTTCTACACAAATACCACGAGTAACTGTTCCATTATCACTTAAAGTATTTTTTAAGATAAAACCAGCCATGGCCATGGTAAACTCACTATTTCTATGACTATCTTCAATTAAAAAATCATGAAGCTTTTTAAAAGCAACTTTTCCATAATAATCATCAGCATTGATAATGACAAATGGTTCATTAACGATCCCTTTACAAGATAAAATAGCTTGTCCAGTTCCCCAAGGTTTGATTCTACCTTCGGGTACTGTACACCCTTCAGGAATATTGTTAATTTCTTGGAAAACATATTCAACTTGAATGTGTTTTTCAATGCGATTACCAATAATTTCTTTAAATTCTTTTTCGATGTCTTTTCTAATAATAAAAACGACTTTATTAAAACCAGCTTCAAGAGCATCATAAATGGAATAATCCATAATGATTTCATCATGAGGACCGATTTTCGCTAGTTGTTTAATTCCTTTTCCATAGCGTGAACCAATTCCAGCCGCCATAATAATAAGTGTTGTATTCATATAATTCTCCTTTGTCTAAACATGATTATATCATATTTTTATAAATATCCTTGTAAATTTTATTATTTTATCACAGTGTGATAAAATAATCATGAGGTGAAAAGCATGAACTATAGTTTAATTCTTTTATGTGCAGGAAGTGGCAAAAGAACAGGTTTAAAATATAATAAGATCTTTTATAAAATCAATTATCAAACAGTTTATGAAATGAATATTTCTCATTTTTTAGAGGATACTAAATGTAAACAAATTATTGTTGTTACTAAAGAAAATGAAATAGAGGATATTAAAAAATTAGTCAGTGATTCAAGAATTGAATATGTTTTTGGTGGACAAGAAAGACAAGATAGTGTATATGAAGGATTACAAAAGGTTAAAGAAGATTATGTTTTTATTCATGATGGGGCAAGACCTTATGTAAACAAAGAAAGTATTGATGATTTAGTAGAATGTCTAAAAGACTATTCAGCAGGATTATTGATGGTTCCTTGTAAAGATACGATCAAAGAGGTAAAAGATGGAATTGTGGTCAAAACATTAAAAAGAGAAACTTTAATGCAAGCACAAACACCACAAGTCTTTAAAAGTGAAGATATTAAAATAGCTTATCAAAAAGCAAAAGATGAAGGTTTTGTAGCAACAGATGACAGTCAGCTTTTTGAAAGATATATTGATAAAGAAATTAAAGTAGTGTTAGGAGATTATGGTAATTTAAAGATTACTACTCAGGAAGATTTAAAATGACAGGAAAACATATTAGAAGAAAAAAACATATTTTAAGATTCGTAATAGGTATACTTGTTGTTGGTTTAGGAATATTTTGTTATTTTCATTTTTGTGATGATCAAGAAATTGATTTAAGTCAATATGAAACAATGGTAGGAACGATTAAAAATGTAGGTGATGAAACATTGCTTATTGAAAATAATGAACATCAACAATATTTAATTTCGATTGCGGGAGTCATAGATTCTAATAAAGGATTAAAAAAGGGAAATCGTATTTATATTTATTATGAAGGAAAATTGGATGTTAAGAATAAAGATATTCAAAATGTGAAAGTAAGGTCATATAAAGTATTGGATTAAGATACCAAGGACAATACCAATTAGAGAAGGTATTGTTTCTTTTTTATTTTCAATTGTTATATTTTCTTTTTCATCAAAGATAAACCAAATAGATACAAAAAAGAAATCAACCCATAAATCAAGATGTTCAAAAGTATTTCCAACAATTAAAGTAAAAGAAGTATATAAAAAGGTTTTAATCATTTTCTTGATGGAATCTTTGAAATAAGGGGAATACTTAAATAAAAGAGTAAGTTTTCTTTTTAGATAATTGATTTCATTTTTAAAAAGATAATGAGCTAAAATCATAAAAATAAGCCATATGATAAACAGAATATAATCCACAATAATCACCTCTTTATAGAATATGTAAAAAAGAGGCTTATAAAGGGGATAAATCATACAAAAATGTTTGATTTTTATTGCATAAATAGAAACAATAGTCTATAATAGACGAGCAAGTAAATTATTTTACTGCCTGCTTACCAAGAAGTAAGCCAAAAGACCATAGGAGGTAAAAGAGATGAATAAATATGAAATTATGTTTATTGTAAAACCTGATGTTGAAGAAGAAGCTAGAAATACTTTAATTGAAAACTTCAAATCAATCTTAACTGTTAACGGTGGTTCAGTTGATAATGTCAATGAATGGGGATTACGTGATTTCGCTTATGAAATTAAAGATTACACAAAAGGTTACTATGTTGTAGTAGATGCAACTTGTGCACCAGCTGAAATCGCAGAATTCGAACGTTTATCAAGAATCAACGCATCAGTATTACGTCACTTAACTCTTCGTAAATAATTAGGAGGCGTTTAACGATGATTAATAGAGTTGTTATGGTTGGTAGAATGACTCGTGATCCAGAACTTAGAAGAACTGGAAGCGGGGCTGCAGTAACAAGTTTTACGTTAGCGTTAAATCGTAACTATAACTCTGCAGATGGACAACAAGCAGACTACATTTCATGTGTGGTTTGGAACAAAGTTGCTGAAAACGTTGCACAATATTGTTCAAAAGGTTCTTTAGTAGGGGTTGAAGGTAGACTTCGCTCAAGAACTTATGATAATGCACAAGGTCAACGTGTTTATGTTACTGAAGTTGTTTGTGATTCTGTTCAATTTTTAGAAACAAGAGCACAAAGAGAAAGAAACCAAAGTTCGATGAATCAAGGTATGATGAATCAAAAACCAATGGATCAATATTCTCAACCAGCTCAACCACAAACAAATAATTTCCAAGATATGCAAACAGTTGAATTAGAAAGTGATTTTGATAATTCATATAATATCATGGAAGACGATATTCAATTTTAGAAAAGGAGTATAAGAACATGGCTTTTAAAAGACAAAGAATGGGTAGAAGAAAAGTTTGTTATTTTACAAAAAACAAAATTACTTACATCGATTACAAAGATGTTGATTTATTAAAAAGATTTGTTTCAGCCAACGGTAAAATCATTCCTAGACGTGTAACTGGAACTTCTGCTAAATATCAAAGACAATTAGCAGTAGCTATCAAACGTGCTAGACAAATGGGATTATTACCATACGTTGGTGAATAATAACTATTAAAAAACCTTGATGAATTCAAGGCTTTTTTGTTTTTTAAGAACATATTGACATCAATTTGACATCATTTGTATAAATTATTGAGTTTTTCTGATAGTGATTCTTTACTTTCGGCGTATAAATGGCTATATGTTTTTAAAACAGTATCTACCGTATCACCAATTCTATCGGCTACAATGGTTGGACTATAGCCTAAATCTATAAGTAATGAAACATGACTATGCCGAAAAGAATGTAAAGTAAATTCTTCGTTTAGGTTAGCTCTTTTTTGGGCTTTTTTTAATCTATCTCTAATTATTACATAATATTCTTTGAAAATTCTATCATCTTCGTTGAGAATATAATGCTTTTTTAGATATTCTTCTAATTGATCACATAAAAATTGTGGTATATCAACTTTTCGAAAACTGTTTTCGGTTTTAGGAGGACCAATAGTGTCTTTTGCTTTAATGCGTTGATATGATTTATCAATATTAATGATTCCATTTTTTGAATCTATATCTTTGACAGTTAGTGCAAATAGTTCTCCTTTTCTCATCCCTGTAAAATAAAGAATAGTAAAAATGATTTTTACTGTTTCATCCTGACAATTTTCTATTAGTTTATCAAATTCTTCTTTTGTATAAATAACTTTTTCTTTACTTTTGTGTTTTCCTATACTATCAACTGAATTACAAGGATTATTTTTTAGAGAATAGTATTTTTCAGCGTAGTTAAAAATGGCAATGAGTTGTGCATTGATTTTCTTTTGATAGGCAAGAGAAAAATTCATCTTAAGTATTTCGTTTTGCCATAAACGAATGTCAATAGCACCTATTTTATTCATTTTTTTATTTTCAAAATATGGGAGTATATGTTTTTTTATGATGTATTCTTTGACGAGAATAGTTTTAGGCTTAAGACGTGTTGACATATCCTCGTTGTATAAAACTAAAAATTGAGAAAATTTCATTTCGAGTGATTGTTGTTGTGTGGCTAAAAAATCTCTTTCAAACTCTTTAGCTTCCTTTTTTGTTTTAAATCCTCTTTTTCTTTTTTGCTTTTTATTACCGTTACTATCGGTATATCTAAATTGACAAAACCATGTTTTGGTCTTTTCGTCATAATACGTTGGCATTGTTATTCGCTCCTTTTCGTGGTAAAATTGGAGCATGAAAAATGATTGCTGTGGTAGGTAATTCTTTTTCATGCTTTACACTCTAGTTGGCGCTAGGGTGTTTTTTTATTATGTAATCTTATACTTATTTTTGAAATAGTAAGCCAAAGCAACTTTGTACATACCATCAATAGATTCTTCAGTTTCGAATTCGAAATTAAAATCATTATTAGGAAAAAGAATTTTATTAATAATTTGTTTTTTATAATCAGGATTTCTTTCCTTAAACTCGTTGATACATTCTTCGTTCATATATTGTGACTCATAGATGGTTTTTTCATATTGAAATCTAGTATCTATGTCAGTTCTTTCAAGTATATCTAAAATATCCCAACGAATATACTTGAGCTTTTCGTGATCAACTTCAACAAAAGTTTTAGCACGTAGTTCAATAAGTGCATTATAAAAATTATCAAACATGTCATGAACCTTCCAACTTTGTCTATATAACTCCTTACGATGATTATCGAATGTGTCTTTCATATACTCAAATTTTCCAGAATCATAAAGCATGATGCACTCTATTTCTGAGTGATCAATTGGATGAAAATTTCGTTCATATAATGGATCCCTATTTTCTAAGTCAAAGAATACAGATGGATTGATTCCTAATTCTTCAGATATTTGTTTGATAACATCAATTTTAGGTTCACGACCATTTTCGTAATTTTGATAAGTGGTATAGGGTATGTTAAGTTTTCTTGCTAATTCAGCCTTACTATAACCTTTATTCTCTCTTTCGCGTTTAAGTATTTCAGAAAACGTACTCATATTTCCTCCTTTCATTACACATTATAGGTAAATTTAGGGTTTATGTAAATATGATTTACCTAAAATAAGTAATAAATTACTCAAAATAAATAAAAATATGTTGAATATTAACCTAAATATGGTAATATTTGAGTGTAAGGTGACTTGAAATAGGTTGTTTACATAAGAGATGGAGGTGGAAAAAGATGTATATTAGTTCAGTTAAAATAAAGATTATTCTAGCAAAACAACAAATGAGTTTAAGACAGTTTTGCAAAATAAACAACCTAGCTTACAGTACAGTAATAGGCTTAATGAACAAAGAGAGAATAGGTAATTTACGTACAGTAGAAAAAATTGCACAAGCTTTAGGTGTAAAAATTTATGAAATATTGGAGGAGAAATAATTATGGAAAATAAAAGTGCGTATGTAAATGCTCATGAAGTATCTCAGTTATTGGGAGTAAGCCAAAGTAAAGCGTATCAAATCATAAAAAAGATGAATGATGATTTGAGAGAAGATGGTTATCTTACAATAGCTGGAAAAGTTTCCAGAGCATACTTTAATGAGAAATGGTATGGTGCAAGTAATGAGTGAATTAAAAAATAATGCATTAAATTATGCAAAAAAAGGATTTAAGATTTTTCCTTTAAAGCCAAATACAAAAGGAGAACAAGTGTTAGAATCGTGGAAATACGAGTCTACTACGAATTTGAATCAAATAGATTATTGGTGGAATAAAAATCCAAACTATAACATTGGTTTAGTTACTGGTAATGGTTTGTTGGTAATTGATATTGATGTTAAAAATGGAAAAGATGGATTACAAAGCATAAAAAAACATGGAAAAGGATTACCTACCACAGCAATTATTAAAACTCCTTCGGGAGGATATCATCTTTATTACCATGTTAATAAGACAATCAGTAATCGTGTTAATCTTTATGATGGCATAGATATAAGAGGAGATGGTGGCTACGTTTTAGGAATAGGTAGTAAAACAGATAAAGGAATATATATGCTTTATAAAGATGTTCCTATTGCAAATGCAAATGAGAAAGTTTATGAGTTTATTGAACAACAAAATAAAAAAGAAAAGTATGTAGAGAACTCACAACAAGTTAATGAAGGTGGAAGAAATGATTATTTATTTCGAATTGGGTGTTATCTTCAACAAAAAGGATTGAGTAATAGGACTATTCAAAAAAGTCTGGAAATTGAAAATGAAGAAAAATGTAACCCACCACTAGAAACAAAAGAAGTGATGCAAATTATTGAAAGTGTTTTTCGATATCATAAAGGATATATTGAAATAAAGAATAGTAAAAACTATGAAGGAACATATACTGTAACTGAGTTATTGGAATCAAAAGATCAAGAAGAATTGGATATTGTAGAAAATATGATTTCAATTGGTCTTACTTTATTTGGCGCACCTCAGAAAATGGGAAAAACATTTTTTTGTTTACAGTTATGTGATGCAGTTTCAAATGGAAAAGAGTTTCTTGGAAAAAAGTTCAAAAAGGAACAGCTCTTTATTTAGCGTTTGAAGATAAGAAATTAAATATTAAAAAAAGACTTCAAACGATGCAAATTGAAAAACAAAATCAATTTATTATCGACATATTAAAACCAAATGTACATTATGACGTTGAAGAACGTATCAAAAGAGAACTGACTATTCATAGTAATTTAAAAATTGTTGTTATTGATACCTTTGCAAAAATAAGAAATTCAAAAGATAGAGATTATGAAAGTGAATATGAGGAAGCAACATTCTTTCATGAGTTAGCTTATAAATATCATATAGCGATTATTCTAGTAACACATGTTAGAAAAGAAATAGATATCAACCATCCATTTGATGCGATTTATGGAAGCAGAGGTTTGACTGCTGGATCAGATAGCATTCTCGTAATGTTTAAGAAAAATCATTTATCAAAAAATAGACAACTTGCTATTCAAGGAAAAGATATTCCAGATGATGAGATTACTTTATATATGAATGATTTTCAAGTTTTAGAATTGGGAGAAAATGATTTTGATGACGATGTAGATGAAAATTTAGTTAAAGTAATAAATTATATTGTCAAAGAAAAAACGTTTATAGGAACTCATGAAGAATTGTGTTCTAAATTACAACTTCCAATTCTTCATAGAAAACTACAATCTATTTTAAGTAAGAATGTAGATTTGTTAGAAAAGACATACATTACTTATGAAAGATTACAGAGAAAGAAGAATGCTCGTCTTATTAAATTAACTTATCAAGAGGATGATAGCTTATAGAAAGGTGACGGTATGACGTTTAAAGGGAATAAATTGATAATCGTCACACCGTCACACAATATTTAATTTAAGAAGATAAATTATTTAAGATTTTTGTATCAGCAAGCAACGTATTTTGTGCCCAAAATACAATCACAAGTTGGCAGCGCCAACTAAGAAAGAAGGTCGAATATGAAAAGAAATCATGAAATTAAAGTAAGATTGAATGATGATGAATTTAATGATTTGAATGGAAAAGTTATTAAAAGTAAACTTAGCCGAGAAGAATATATCAGACGTTGTTTTTCAAAATCATTGATTAAAGAACCTCCTGATCTTGATTACTTTCGTTTAAAAAATGAATTCAATCATATAGGGAATAATCTCAATCAGATTGCAAAATCATTAAATACTTATGAACAAGTTGATATACATTTTATAGAGATAACTGTTAATGAATTAAGAAACATGATTAAGAATTTAGAACAAGAAGTAAGAGGTGTTTAAGGCAGTTACTTCAATTTGGTGTGTTAAAGATCGACTTGATCACGTTGTTCATTATGTAGAAGATGAAGAAAAAACAGTGGATGCAGTTATAGATTATGTGAACAATGATAATAAAACAAATGAGAAAAAGTACGTTACTTGTATCAATTGTGATTCATTTGATCCATGCAAATCAATGATGAATACAAAGAAGTTCTTTAATGATCATAAACAGATCATGGCATTTCATGGGTATCAATCATTTGAACCTGGAGAGGTAAGTAGTGAAGTTGCACATGAAATAGGTGTTAAACTTGTTGAAGAATTATATGGTAATCGCTTTGAAGTTGTTGTCGCAACACATGTAGATAAGAACCATATTCACAATCATTTTCTTTTAAATTCAACTTCATTTGTGGATGGAAAAAGATTTTGTAATACCAAAAAAGATTATCAAATGTTAAGAGAAACATCTGATAAGTTATGTTTAGAATATGGTCTATCTGTTATAAAAAATCCAAAAAAATATACAAAGAAAGTAAATCAATATATCTTAAAATCGTTTATGAATGAAATAAAAAGAGATATTGATGCAACAGTTTTAGAATGTGCAAGATATGTAGAATTTAATGCAGTTATGCACAATAAAGGTTATTCATTCGGTGAAATAAATGATGAACCAGTTATTTATCATCCTTATTGTGAAGAACCGATTTATATAAAATCACTTGGTAATCAATATCATAGAGAACAAATAAAAGAACGATTAACAACAAAAGTCATTCCATTTCAAAATATGGAACAAAACAAATATTACTACCAATGCAAAGATTATTATCGACAATATAGACAAAAGAAACTTCCACAACTTGCTGGAATGTATGTAGCACGTTTAGTTTATTTGAATATACTTCCTCAAGTAAAACAAAAATTATCTAAGGAAACAAGACGTGAATTAAAGAAATTAGATCAATATACCAATGATATTGAATTACTAGCAAAAAATAAGATAGAAGATATTACTCAGTTAGATTCTTATCAAGAAAACAAACAAGATGAACTAGACTATCTCATTAAACAAAGACAACAATGTTACTACTACAGACGAAACTCAAAAGATGAAGATGAAAAAGAAATGTGGTCAACTAAGGCTAAAGAATTTACACCACAAATTAAAAGCTTAAGATTTGAAATCAAATCATGTAAGCGAATAAGAGAAAGAAGTATTCAAAAAGATATAGAAAAATTAGCGATGAAGAAAATAAAACAAAGAGAAAGCAGGGATGAAAGATGAAAGAAATAGAATATATTCAAGTTGGGGATTATCAATTACCAAACTTAAAAGTAGAAGAAATGCATTTAAATCGCTTTGGAAGAGCAAAGCTAGATTATTTAAAGAAACATGATTATGGACTATATTTCAAATTACTTACAAAAAATGAATTAAAAGATTATCTGTTAAAAGTACAAAAAGAAGCTGATGATTTATATGACAGATTGGTTGAAGAATATAAAGTCAAATGGAATGTTACTGAAGAACTTAAAAAAAAGAATCAAATTAAATGGGTCTTAATGATGAATAACATTAATAATTGTGTATATGAAATTATTAATAAAGAGATTATTAAAATTTAGGATAGTATAAAATAAAAACCAATTCGGATTATCCATGAATTGGTTTTTATTTGGTTACCCTTTTATTTTTTTTAATGCTAAGATAAATTTCCAGATGGGCTACATGTGAGTGTGACAGTTCTTGTAACGGTTACGCCTGGTGCATGTCCTGTAACACTAGCTATGGCTTTGTTGCCACTTTTTGAAGCTTTTTTATTACTTAATGACCACATAGAAGATGGCTTTGTTGTACTTACAGTAGCTTTTGTACAAGTACATGAAGAACCATTATAAGAAAAAGTTCCAGTTACCGAAATAGACCACATAACTTCTCCAGATGCATTTTTGTATTTTTCTGTTTTTGTACCGCTCTTGCTGCTTCTTGCTAATGTATTTATGTTTGAAACAATTGTTGTTTCAATATAATCACCATTTGATAAATATTCGATACTCATGTTTTCTTCAAGAGCATTTACTGGAATGATGGTAGTAATCATCATAAATGCAATGAAGATAGATGTAATTATTTTTTTCATAGTTTCCTCCATTTTTTAATTATCAGAAATGGTTGTTTCAATTTCATATATGATGGAATTTTTAGCATCTTGCATATAGCTGTACCAAAGAACCCCAAACCAAATCGCTAAAATTGTGCAGATTACTGAGAAGAATATAAGAAATTTTTGTAAAATTGTCTTTAATTTCATTCTTTTAATAAGATCGTTTTCATCGCTGCTTTGTATATATTCTACAACAATGTCTTTAGGTTCTCCAAATTGTTGAACAATATCGTCGTATGAACATTGTGGGTGATCATCTAAATATTCATTTAAGTGTTTTTTTAATTCACTTACATAAAATTTTTCCTTTTTAGTATGCATAGGCATAATTGTCCAAATATTTTTAATATATTTTTTAATATTATTCATAAGCTTCCCCCAAAGATTCTTTAATAACATTGTGAATACCATCAACAGCGTTATTAAACTCATTAATCATTTCTGATAATTTTTCTTTACCTTTTTCTTCTATGTGATAATAAACTCTTACCTTACGGTCGATTACTTTTTCGTAATTTGAAATATAATTCTCATCTTGTAATTTATACAAGATAGGATACATGGTCCCTTCCTTAATATCTATTAATTCATGGGAATATGTTTTAATTTGCTTTGTAATTTCATAACCATAACAATCTTGTTTGGCAATTATACATAGAAGTAACATATCTAATTTAAAAAAATTATTTTTTCTAGCCATATTAATACTTCCTTAACGTTAAGATAACTATATTATAATATACATTTAAAAAACATCAATACATAGATAAACTATGTACAAACAATATAATATGTGTTACTGTATAAATGTGAAAACGTTTTCAAAAAATAGAGAGAAAGGAAAAAATAATATGAAAAAAAAGAAACAAACATTACTTAAATTGATTAGTTCTTTTGCGATCATTGGTATGTCAATAACTGGAATATATGCAGCATCCTATAGTTATACACAAAGTGATACTGTTAGTTCAAGTGTTGGCTCAGCAAAAGTAAAATGCTCAGCTACCTATTATAGTAGTGGAAATACAAGATGGAATAGATCATGGGGAACTGTTTCTACAAATGGACTTAAAGCAACTTATATTTCTTCTACTATGACGATACCTTCAGATCCGTATATGAATACAACAGGGACAATTTCGATGACAAATTATAATTACAAAACTGCTAACGCAAAAAAAACATTTAAGTATAAATTCGATGGTTCTAAAGTTGTAGGTAATTATTAACAAAATCAGATACTTAAGTCATTAAGTATCTGATAAATTTTCTTCATAGACCACCTGAAACATTTATAAAGTTCGATTGACATAGTCGATTAAAAATTCTTGTATTAATATTGGAATTTAATTTTTAAAAATTATTTTTAGTTGTCAAGTGTGTCAGATGGTCTATGAAATAAATTTTTATATGAGGAGATGTCAAATGGAATTTAAATATAAAGATATCGTTTTTAATAATAAATTGGTATTAAATAAGGGATGCATAGAATTTAATAAAGGACAGATCACAATTATTACTGGTGAAAGTGGCAGTGGAAAAACAACCTTATTTAGGTTGATGACAAAAGGCAATGATGGTTGGAAAGATTTAGATTTATATCAAAATGTATCAACTTGCCCACAAGAACCTGTATTTTTAGAAGGACTAACGATAAGAGAACATATTGAATATATAGAAAAACTGACAGATTGTCATATAAGTCTTGATAATTATGTTGAAAAACTTCATTTGAATGAATTGATGGATATGTATCCTTCACAACTTTCTGGCGGAGAACAAAAAAGAGTAGCATTTTTATTGTGTATGGCTAAAGATGTAGATATTTATATTTTAGATGAACCAACATCATCTTTAAATAACGCCTATTCTAAAATATATTGTGACATATTAAATTTACTTATAGAAAAAGGGAAAGGTATTGTATTATTTACACATGATGAGAAGTTATTATCTATAGGAAATATAAAATATCATATCAAGGATAAAATATTAAACACAGTATCAAACGAGAAGAAAGAAACTGAATATAGCCTATCTCAACATATTAGTAAAAATCTTAATAAAACATCTCCTGCTTTTTTTACAATGAGAAAAAAGCAAAAAATATATGTAAAAATACTTCATTTTATGATTACATTTTCTATTGCAATGGTAGCTTTTGGTTATAGCTTTAGTAGGGATGTACTAGACATTCACCATTCATATTCACAAAAAATATCATCAAATGAAATAACTGTCTATAAATCAACAGCACAAGCTATTCATGATGGCGTAGCTGATTATACATTTAATCATGAGGTTCCTCTTAAAGACAAAGACATCAAAAAAATAGCAAATTTGGATAATATAGAAACGGTTGAATGGCGTTATGATTGTTTAGAACCTAATTATGAATTTAATGAAGATATTAAAGAAGTATCCTATGATCCCGAAAATGCAAAGCATGATTATACAATTTCAATCATAAAAAATGAACAAGAACTCGCACAAGTTAATATAGAAGATAATATTACAGTATCCACTTATATAAAAAATCATAAGCAATCAAAAAATATAGAAATAGATTTTAAAAATGAAGGTGTTTATATTTCTAGAAACGTTGCAGATATGATTAAAAAAAGTATTAATATTTCTAAAGATGATGAATTAAAAGGAGTGTACTTAACATTTGATATATCTGTACCTTTGTACAATACTCATGGAAGATGGATGGGTATAACAGATGATGAAGAGTCAATGTATATATATAGTGTAACTGTAACTCATGAATCAGTATCACTTCCTATAGCTGGGATTTTAAATTGGAGTTCTTTCGGATTAAATAACACTTATAGCAATTCTCTTTATGTTGAACGAGATATAGTTGAGAATATGATTGAAAAGCATAAAAAAACAGAAGATAGAAAATTATATGTTATAGGTGTAAATTATGATAAATATTATGAAAATGAACTTCCTAAAGATTTTGATGGTGAAGTCAATAGAGTATTTGAGGATAGCGTCTGGCAACCAACTGCTTTATCTGTTTATGTAGATGGTTCAGAAAATGTTTATACAGTTGCACAAAAATTATCTGATATGGGATATTATGTTGATAATGAATCTATCGATAGTGAAGCAATTAATAGAGGAATTGTATCATTGATGAATGTCTTTTATTATGGCTCGTTTATCATAAGTGCAATTATTGTTATTTATGCTGCAAGTATTTTGTTTGTACAAAGAAAACAAAATGCAAGGATCAACGAATATTTTAAACAGCTTGGGTTGAGTGAATTTGATATATTGAAGATAAGAAAACACTATTATTTATTGAACGTTTTTCATGAATTCAAAAAACTTATGTTAATATTGATTGTTTTATTTGGCTTAAGATCAATAAAAATACATGCTTTATTTTTTCCAAATATAATATCAATTATTTTAGCAATTGTTCTTCATATGATTTGCCACTATATCTTACCTCAATTATTTGACAAGTTGAAAAATGATTGAAATTAAAGATATTGAAATTGTTTATGATGATTATATCATATTAAATAAAACGGATATTGATATTCCTGAACATGCTATTACTTTAATAAGAGGGATTAGTGGCAGTGGAAAGACATCTTTATTATATCGTATAGGACTGATAAGTGAGGATGATCATTTTTACTATAATATATATGAAGACATCCAAGATGATGATAAAAAAAGTATTTTAAGAAGAGAATATATTAGCTTTGTTTTACAGGATAACAGTTTATTTGAACAGTATGATGTATTAGGAAATATGCAGTTATATGCAGCTTTTCATAATAAAAGATACAGTGAAGAAAAATATCGTCAAATTTTAAAAAGTGTTAATCTAGATATACCATTACACCAATCAATTCAGACATTATCAGGAGGGCAAAAACAAAGAGTCGCCATAGCCTGTGCATTATGTAAAGATACAGAAATTATAATTTTAGATGAGCCAACTAGCTTTTTAGATAAAGAAAATGAGATGCTGGTTTTTGATACTTTGAAACATATTTGTGATACTTATCAAAAAACGATTATTATTTCAAGTCATAGTGATTATGCTATGTCGATTGCAGATCAAATATATGAGATTCAAGATAAAGAAATTAAAAAAGTTAAACATGATAATGAGAAAGATATTTATATTCAAAAAACAAAAAAGCATCAGTTGAAATTATCGTTTTATATTTCTTATATCAAATATTTTTTAAAAAAATATAAAAAAATTGAATTGGGAATGGTATCTATTATATCAATAGCTTTACTATTAATGAATATATTGATTATCTATACTGATTATTCAACCAATAAAAGTATAGAAAGCTATCAAAGTTTATCAGAAAATCAGATGTTTATCACAAAAGATAATGCAAATACAACCATTGATTCATCTTTAGTACCTTTTATCTTTAAACTTGATAAAGAAAATACTGGAGTCTATCCTTATATTCAAACACAAGTTCAAATCAATGATAACCTATATCAAGTTGTGCCCTTGTTTGAACAAAATGATTTATCTCATCAAAAGCTGATTGAATATGATAGTCAATCTATATATTTAAGTTATTATTGTTATCGAGAATTAGCTGATAACAATATTAATCCTGAATCATTAGAAGTTAGTTTTGTTGTATCAGCAAACAACGATCTATATAAAGATACAAAAACATATCCTATAGGTGGAGTTTTAACAAAGAATAACAAATGTCACTATTTTAAAGGTGAAAATAGGTATGTTTATTGTAGCTTTCAGTTATTACAACAAATTTATAATGAGTGTCATATCGATAAATTAGATTCATATCAGGGATATACTGTTTTTGTTGATGATTATGATGGATATGTTACACTTTATGATGAATTGAAAGATAAAAGGATAGGTATTCATCTTTTCTTTGATAATATTGATGAAATAAATGAGTTGAAAAAAATAAATGTAATAATAAAAATGATTATTATAGCTATGAGTTTTATTTTAATAATTGTTTTATTCAATATTATAGAAATACAGTATTTTAGAAAAAGAAATAAAGAATTTATGATGTTGAAAATGAATGGGATAAGTCATAAGCAATTAAGAAATATGACAATGATAGAAATAATTTTTCAATGTCTTATAGCTTTATTGTTAAATATGGTAATTATTGGTATTTTATATAATATAACAATAACAATGAATGTCATATTATCGGTAGCTTGTGTTTTTGCAATAGTGATTATTAGTACATTTATTCAAAATTTATATATAAAAAAAATCTCAGTAGAAAAGATTTTAAGAAGTTAAAAAATGAGAAATTAATTAAAACAATGGATAATGATTGAACAAGTTGGATTTTAAATAAATAGATTTAGTCGAGATTCAGTTTAAATTCTTTAAAAGAATGACATCATTTTGACATCAAAAAATTATTAAAATAAAAATAATAGACAGAAATGATGAATAAAATGTGTAAAAATAGACAAAATATAAAGAAAAATAATACAAATAGAATATACGTTATCATACGTTGGTGAATAATTTTAAAGAGTATAATTACTTATAAAAAATAAAGCTCATAAATGCTAGAAAACATAGTGTTTATGAGCTTTTTTCGTATTTGTTTTTAACATCCTCGCATATACCATATTTGGTCTGTACAATCTTCGATAGTAAGAGAAACTTTATTTTCAATGAAATTTAAAAAAGTATTTTCGTTTAAGTTTTCTTGCTCTAATGTTCCCATAATTCCAGCCATGCTGATACGATCAATGCCAAGATCATTCAATAAATGAATTATTTTTCGTTGAGTTTCATTTGTTTTTTATGTTTTTTTACATCCTAATTCATTTCCCAATCTATCTAACCATTTTTCATAATTACTGATTTTATTATGGATGATAGGTTCATGATTTTTAATATAAACTTCATATAAATTATTATCTAAGTCAATATAAAAAGTATATCCATTTTAATATTTCTTAGGATAATTTAAAGACTTGAGATTGTATTCTTTGATATGTTAAATCATCAACGAAAAGACTTTGTTTTCTTTTATCGAATAATAAAGAAATTTTTTTGAATAGAGGACATTTCATAAAAGTCCTCCTAATATTATTTTTATATAGTATATATGTTGAATCTCCTTCGACATATATATTCACTAGAAAATAAGTTTTTTCTTTTTAAATATTAATTAATTGATACAATAGTATAAAGGAGGGATTGTTGTGGGATTTTTAGACAAACTATTAAAAAAAGAAAATAATAAACAAGAAGAATATAAAGAAGAAAAACCTGCCAAAAGAATCTATCAAAGATTAAAAGAAGTAAGTGAAGTAGACTATATACGCTTTGAATTAGAAGAAAAAGAAACACATATCTTTGATAGTAAAGTAGGTGGTGCTTATTATGTGCCTAGAGATCAAAATCTTCCAGTAAATCAAAAAACGGGAGCACCTTTATATTTATTAGCACAAATAAATTTTGAACAAATACCTCATATAAAAGATTTTCCAGAAAAAGGATTGCTTCAAATCTTTATTAGTGGAGATGATGGCGTTTATGGATTAAACTTTGATAATGAATATAGTCAATCAGGGTGGTGTTTACGTTATTTAGAAGAAGTACCAAAATTAGTAGATGAATCATGTGTTTATAAGTTTCAATATAGCGAAGATACAGAACTTCCGTTAGAAAAAGATACAACTTTTTTATTAAAGGATCATTTAGATAAACAAGTCATCACAATGAATGATATTCACTTTGATGAAGTTGTTGATACTTATTTAGATGAAAACTTAAAAGAAGTCATGCAAGATGATGAGGTAATGGATGAATTAAATGATTTATTTACCTTGATTCCTTGTCAAATAGGAGGCTATCCTTTCTTCACACAATATGATCCTCGTCAAGAAGATAATAATGAAGTATTGTTATTTCAACTTGATTCACAAGATCATATCTTATGGGGAGATTCAGGTGTCGGTAATTTCTTTATTTCAAAAGAAGATTTAAAAAATAAAGATTTTAGTCATGTTCGCTATAATTGGGATTGTTATTAGATGCATATTGTTTGCTTAATAGAGAAAAATAGTTTATATTATAAATAGGAATAATTACTATTTATAGAAAAGAGGAAAAGGCTATGAAACAAAAATTTTATATTTGTAAACACTGTGGAAATGTGATTGAAAAAGTAGAAGATAAAGGAGTCCCTGTAGTATGTTGTGGTGAAGTGATGAAAGAACTTCAAGCGGGAATTGAAGATGCTGCATTTGAAAAACATATTCCTGTTTATACAGTGGAAGGAGATACTGTTCATGTATTTGTAGGAGAAGTTGAACATCCAATGACAGCAGAACATTGGATTGAATGGGTTTCTTTAAAAACAGATAAAGGTATTCAAAGAAAATATTTAAAACCAGGTGAAAAACCAAGTGTTGATTTTAAAATCTTAGAAGATGAAAAAGTAGAAGAAGTGTATGCTTATTGTAATCTTCATGGATTGTGGAAAAAATAATGGAGCTATAAAAAGACCAGAAATGGTCTTTTTATATGTATTATATGAACAGTTCAATTATAATTATCATTTAATAAATAGTTTTTAGTATATTAATTCTTAATAATACATAAACAATGGTAAGTATAATAAAAACAAACACTTTAAAACAGGATATACGTCTTAAAATATTAATTAAATTTGTTTGTGCAATTATTGGTTTAGTATTATGTATGCTTTATATAAAATACCAAGTGAGGATGAACATCGTTTATTTGATTAAAAAGGCTTCAAATTGAAGTGAACTGAATAAGTTGGATCAACAACTTAGGAGGTTCACTTCATTTTTTGCTTTTTTGATGAATTATTAGGTTCTTAGGAATCGAGTCTCATTGTCAATAAGGAAATTGGAATAAATTTAGGACATTTTCATTTTTGAATCACATTTTTTAAGTATTGCTGGTAAGACTTGGAGATTAGAGCATTATGATTTTTTTGTATATTTAGAAATTCTATAAAATTATTGATTTATATCTTAATTAACCATCTGAAACAGGTGGTCAATTAAGATTTATATTAAAAAATCACTAAAAAAGGACTTAACCTTTTTGTAAGCTAAGTCTTTTTGTCACACTTCTTTGTACAAATCCCATAATTGGTGAGAAGATACATGCTGCGATAATGGTTCCTTCTCTTAAGGCAAAACCACATTGAAAAATAAGTGATAAGCTTATACATGATATAACAAGGATAATATCTATGACTTGTCTTGTTTTTTGAAAATCTACTTTAAATGTATTTGAAAATGTTAAGGCAAAACCTTCACATGGAAAGACACACACATTTAAAGCAACGAGTAAACCACAACCACTGGCAGAAATACATAAACCAATGATTTCCATAATGAGCGATTGATAATAGTGAAGGGTAATACCACCTAATAATTGATAGACAATCGTATTAACGATCATACCAAAGAATAAACTCATAAAAAATTGGAGAACATATTTTACTTTTAATTGTTTAGAGAGAATGACTTGAAAAAGAATCATACACGCATTCACAAATAAAGTTAAAGTTCCTATTTTAATATGAGACATGTAATTAAAAGTTAAAGCTAAAGCTTCATAGGGAGAAACTCCAATGTTTGCTTTAAAACAAAGGGAATCTCCAATAGAAACCACCATTAAAGTAAGGATAAAAAGACAATATTTTTTCATTAAAGTTTTTCTCCATTAGAGGCAATCACTTGTTTATACCATTCAAATGAATCCTTTTTGTATCTTTTTAATGTACCATTTCCTTCATTATCTTTATCAACATAAATAAATCCATATCTTTTCTTCATTTCACCTGTCGTAAAAGAAACAAGATCAATACATCCCCAAGGTGTATAACCTATTAAATCAACACCATCTTCTTCAACGGCTTTTTTCATTTGAATAATGTGTTCTTTTAGATAATTAATACGATCTTGATCATGAACAGTTCCGTTAACAAGTTCATCAATGGCCCCAAAACCATTTTCCACAATAAATAAAGGAATTTCATATCTTTCATAAACAGCATTCATAATATAACGTAAACCTTCAGGATCAATTGTCCAACCCCATTTTGTAGTAGTTAAGTATGGATTTTCAACATTATGTTCGTTTACAGCTTCAACAGAGGAAGCAAGATCAATGGTACTTTCACCATTAACTGTTGTAGACATATAATAACTAAATCCAAAATAATCGACTTTTCCTTGTTTTAAGATATTTAAATCATCATCTTCCATTTCAAGAGAATATCCTTTTCTTTCAAACATCTTTAAAGCATAAGCTGGATAATGTCCACGACATAAAACATCACTAAAGAAATAACGGTCATGCATAGCTTCTAGGGCAAGTTGATTGTTTGCTGGTTTACAATCAAATGGATAAACAGGTTCCATTGCTAACATACAACCAATTTGAAAATCAGGATTGATTTGATGTCCTAAGATAACGGCTTTAGCGCTTGCGACAAATAAATGATGCACACTTTGATACATGGCAAGTTCTGGATTTTCATATTGGCTATAGAGAACACCTGCATTTGTCCAACCAAAGATATCATTATGATAATTGGCTTGATTGTTGATTTCGTTAAAAGTCATCCAATATTTGACTTTGTTTTTGTATCTTTTAAAACATACTTCTACAAAGTTCATAAAGAAATCAATCATTTTTCGATTATGCCAGCCACCATAAACTTTTGCTAAATGATAAGGCATTTCAAAATGACTTAAAGTAATCACAGGTTCAATTCCATATTTTAATAATTCATCAAATAAGTCATCATAGAATTGTAAACCTTTTTCATTAGGTTCTAATTCATCCCCCTTAGGGAAAATACGTGTCCACGCAATCGATGTTCTAAAACACTTAAATCCCATCTCCGCAAATAATTTTACATCTTCTTTATAGCGATGATAAAAATCAATGGCTTCAAGATTAGGATAATATTTTCCTTCCACTAATCCATCAGTAATTTCTCTAGCCACACCATGAGCTCCGGCAGTCATGACATCAGCGACACTTAATCCTTTACCATCACAATAACCACCTTCTAATTGATGGGCAGCAACGGCACCACCCCATAAAAAATCTTTCTTCAACATTGATATATCCTCCTCTTTTTTTCGCCTTTATCATAATCATAAATAATAGAAATGAATAGATGAGATGCATTAATTAATAATTATTTCCTATTAAATGATATATTTTAGGATAAAATTGGAAATTTTTTCCTAAAACAAGTAAAATAGAAGTATAAATTTCCAATTATTTATTAAAAGGAGGAAAAATATGCTACTTATCCAAAAACTCGAATATTATGATCATTTAACCCCAAATGAACAAACTGTTGCTCATTATTTACTCGATAATCAACATCGTATACAAGATATTTCAATTTCCGAAATAGCCAAAGAAACGTATACATCATTATCTACAACAGTACGTCTTTCACAAAAATGCGGTTACCAAGGATGGAAAGAACTAAAAAAAGCGTTGATAGAAGAAATTAGTTACTTAAATAAAGAAACAATGCATGTTGATGCCAATTATCCTTTTCAACAAGGAGATTCAATTTTTAAGATTGCGAAAAATATGTCTTCTTTACTCACAGAAAGTATTTTAGACACATATCAACTTTTAGACCATGATCATTTTCAAAAAGCAATTCTTTTATTAAATTCATGTCAAATAATCAATGTCTATGGAATTACGCATCCAATCAGCGTGGCTTATGATTTTAAATTAAAGATGCGTACAATAGGAAAAACTGTCAATATTGTAGAAGATGAAGATTCTTATTATTATCAATCTTATTATACAGATCAAAATACATGTTCATTATTTATCTCTTATTCAGGGGAAACCGTAGAATTATTAGATGCTATGAAAAGAATTAAACAAAAAGGTTGTCCTTTAATTGCACTTACAAGTATTGGCGATAATACTTTTTCAAAGCTGGCAGATACATGGCTTCCTATTTCTACAAAAGAAAAGCTATCCAATAAAATCTCGACTTTTTCTTCTAATATTTCGATTCATTATTTATTAGATTTAATCTTTGCTTGTGTTTTTGAACATGATTATCAAAGAAATATTGAAATGAAAAAAGAAATATCTAAAGAATTAGATCACGAACGTTTTTCCAATGTTTCTTTATTGAAAGATGAAGATAGAAAAGAATGATTTGTTTTGGACCGAAATTATAAAAAAGAATTCAATAGTTTAGAATGAGAATTGAATTCTTTTTTTGATACTTAAATATTTAATATAAATTTATAAATCAAATCACTATTAAATATTAAATGGATTATTTTGTTAATAATATAGGTTTTTGGTTTACCAAATGAATAGCATCATTATTTTTTAAAATATTGTATAGAATATCTAGAAATAAAAAAATTATATTTCTTGTGCCTGCTTTAGGGTATTTATTATGTAGCAAATATATTGTTCTCATCGGAGGATTCAAATCGGTTTTTATAGCAACATATTCTGGGTTATTTTTAACAAAATTTAATGCGAAATCAGCAGGAGTGAAAGCCCATCTAGATTTATCATTTAAAAAAGATATTTGCATTGAGACGGTTCCCACAGTAAATAATTTATGTTCATATCTTTCGAATTTTTGTTTATGCCATAAATTGAAAGAAGATGAGTAGTTTACATAAATTTCTGTCCCGAAAGTTAAATCTAATATTTTTTTTGTTTTAAGATAGGGATGATTTTTGTGAATAACTAATAAAATATCTTCTTCATATATAGGTGTAGAAAGAACGTTTGTGAAATTATAAATATTGGTGCAAAACCCTATATCGCAAAACTGATTCTCAATAAGTCTATGAATTTCTTTAGAATGATAACTTTTTACAGATAAATTTATATCGTCATATTCTTTTATAAATTGATCGTATGCATCATATAGTGTAGACATATTGATTGTATCAGAAGAAGCTATTTTTAGGTTTTGAAATATTTTTAAATTATTAATATTTTTTGCGTCATTCCATAATGCATAGCTCATTTGCGCTATAGGAAGAAATAATTTTCCTTCAGCAGTAAGTTCGATATTTTTAATTCCTTGATGTCTATAAAATAGTTTTATATTTAATTCTTGCTCTAATTGTTTGATGCGGACACTAGCTGTACCTTGAGTAATATTGAGTTGTTTGGCAGCTTTTCCAATGTTACCAGATTCATGAATTTGTAAAAAAGTTTCTATTTCTTCGTATATCATAATGAATTATCCCTTCAAATATTGATTTTTTTAATATTATATATAAAAAACATTCGTTATACAATATATTTAATGTTTACTATAATGTATTTGTAACTAAAAGGCCTTAAGTTTCTAAAATAAATAAGAGGTGATTCAATGAACAAATATAAAGATGAATTTGATAAAGATTTTTTATGGGGTGGCGCTATTGCAGCCAACCAAGCAGAAGGGGCTTGGGATGAAAATGGAAAAGGGCTAGATTTAGCATCTTGTTTTCCAAAAGGGTTACATCATAAATTTAGAGGAAGACCTAATGAAGAGGAATATTACTATCCACAAAAAGAAGCCATTGATTTTTATCATAGATATAAAGAAGATGTTAAATTATTTGCAGAAATGGGATTTAAGTGTTTTAGAACATCGATTGCTTGGACACGTATTTTCCCTAAGGGAGATGAATTAGAACCCAATGAAAAAGGATTACAATTCTATGATGATTTATTTGATGAATTATTAAAATATAATATTCAACCATTAGTAACAATTTCACATTACGAAATGCCCGTACATCTTGTGGAAAAGTATGGAAGTTGGTTGAATAGAGATTTAATTGTTTTTTTTGAAAGATTTTGTAATGTAATTTTCAATAGATATAAAGATAAAGTAAAATATTGGATTACTTTTAATGAGATTAATAACATGAGAAGAAATGCAGACTATGCAGCAGGTGTTATATTTGATGAAAATGAATCTAAAAAAAGTAGACAAACTAAAATCTATCAAGCAGCACATAATATGTTTGTTGCAAGTGCAAAAGCAAATAAAATGTGTCATGAAATAATTGACGATGCAATTATTGGATGCATGTTATCGTTAAGTAATATTTATCCTGCAAATTGTGATCCTGTTGCTGTATTTGAAACAATGGATATTAGAAGAAAGTCCTTATTTTATTCGGACGTAATGATTAGAGGTGAATATCCTAATTATATTTTCCGTTTATGGAAAGAAAATGGTGTAGAAGTGAAAATGGAAGAGGAAGATTTGGAAATTATTAAAAACTATCCGAGTGAATATCTAGCATTTTCTTATTATAGAACGTCGATTCACGAAGCTGGTGTTCCATCTTTTTTTGATACAGGAGGAGAATATAGTAAACAAAATCCTTATCTCAAAGTAAGTGATTGGGGGTGGCAAATTGATCCAATGGGATTTAGATATACATTAAATGAGTTGTGGGATCGTTATCAAGTTCCTATTTTTCCAGTAGAAAATGGTTTAGGTGCTAATGATGAATTAGTAAATGGAACAGTTGAAGATGACTATAGAGTTGAATACTTAAAAGATCATTTAAAAGCACTGAAAGAAGCTATAAAAGATGGTTGTAATATTATGGGTTATTTATATTGGGGACCAATTGACATAGTTTCCGCTGGAACGGGAGAAATGAAAAAAAGATATGGATTTATTTATGTTGATAAAGATAATTTGGGAAATGGGACATTGAAAAGATATAAGAAAAAATCGTTTGATTATTATAAAGAAGTCATTGCAACAAATGGAAAAAATATATAAGTATCCAGGATGGAGAGATTAATATTAATAGTTTTGTTATTGCAATGAATACGATTTTCCCAATTTGTTTATTGGTTCTTTTAGGATATGTTTTGAAAAAAACAGAGTTTATTTCTAAAACTACTCAATATGAAATGAATCAACTAGCATTTAAAATATTAATTCCCGTTAATTTAATGCAAAGTATCATTAAAACGGATATAAATTCTGTTTTTAATATGAAATTAATCATTTTTTGTATAGTTTCGGTATTAATGATTGTTTTGTTTAGTATGATGTTTGTAAATAAAATAACTTCAGATAAATCAAAACAAGGAGTTATAGTACAGGGATTGAATAGAACCAATTATGTTCTTTTAGCCATACCTATATGTGAATCTTTGTGTGGTAGTGATTCTATAGGTGTTACTGCTTTATTGGTTTCAATAATTGTACCAATTTTAAATTTATTGGCTGTATTAGTGCTTCAATATTATTCAGGAGGATCAAAAACAATAAAACAAACAATAATTTCAATATTGAAAAATCCTATGATAATAGCTAGTATAGCAGGATTGTTAGTTCAATTATTACATATTCCAATTGAAGGCTTTGTAGCTTCGGTTATTAATAAAATATCATCATGTGCTACACCAATAGCTTTAATTGTTTTAGGAGCAACTATTGAATTGTCTAATATGAAAAAGAATAAAAATCTAATAATAATATTTAATATTTTAAAATTGATGCTAATCCCTATAATAGTTATTTTTATATCAGTATTTATATTTAATTACAAAGGCATTGAATTAGCATCTATATTGGTATTGTTTGCAGGACCAGTTGCTGTATCAAGTTTTCCTATGGCTCAATCAATGGGTGGAGATGGTAAATTAGCTGCAGAAATAGTTTTTACAACAACCATAATGTGCTTGTTTACGCTATTTGTATGGATAGTATTATTATCAAGCTGTCACATGTTATAAAGATAGATATATTTAAAAAAGTAATACTATTAGGAAAAATTACAAAGTTAATATAATAAATTTAAAGAAAGGATTGTATTTCTCATCAAAAACATGACATGAGGAATACTATAAAAAGTATGAAAGATAAAATAATGAACGGGTTGATCAATGTATCAACATCAATGTCTACTCAAAAATATATGGTAGTTATAAAAAATGCTTTTACAAAAATGTTGCCAGTGATTATCATTGGGTCATTTGGCAGTTTGTTTTCTAATTTGATTTGTTCAACAAAGGAAGGCGCATTATCTTTAGCAAATATTCATGGATTAGAGTGGTTGTCTAATTTCTCAGGAATTTTTGACGCTGTTAATTATGCAACGATGAATCTTTTTGCAATCATTGCGGTATGTGTTATTTCATATGAATTATGCTCATATTATAAATATAAGGATAAAATTACAAGCATGATTATTTCATTGGGATGCTATGTGTCTTTATGTGCTAGACAAGTATCAATGACTTTAGAAAATGGTGATGTTGTGACAATTGCTGATGCTTTATCTAAAAATTTCACAGGAGTACAAGGTCTATTCCTTGCTATGATACTTGCAATTGTTGTCACTGAATTTTTTATTAAATTATCTTCTATTGAAAAATTAAAAATTAAGATGCCAAGTTCAGTTCCTTCTAATATTGCTGAAGCATTTAGCACAATTATTCCGGGTTTAATTGTTATGTTTGTTGTATCTATTGTTGGAAATGGTTTTGAGTTGATTACAGGCATTTCGGTATTTGATATTGTTAGTATGTGTATTCAAAAGCCATTAACAGGAATATTGACAGGATTACCAGGATACTTGTTAGTTTTCTTTATGACCACATTGTTATGGTTTTTTGGTATACATGGAACACAAGTATTAAAACCGGTATATCAATCTGTGTTATTGGCAGCTATTGTTGAAAATGCTGATAATATTGCAAATGGAATTCCTGCAACTAATATTTTAAATGAAGGTTTTAGAACTTGTTTTTCTATAATGGGTGGTGCTGGCTGTACCATTGGTCTTATTTTTGCAATACTAGTATTTTCTAAAAGAGAAGATTATAGATCTATTGTAAAACTCGCAATACCTTGTTCTATTTTTAATATTAATGAGCCTATCATATTTGGGTTACCAATTGTGTTAAACCCAATTTTAGGAATTCCATTTATGTTAGCTCCAATTGTGTCTGCTACTATTGCTTATTTCTTAACTCAAGTAGGACTTGGAACTGCGTTATCTGTAGTGACACCATTTACTACGCCAGTTTTATTAAATGCATTTATTAATTCAAATGGACATATTGGAACGGTTATTGTTCAGTTAATTTGTATAATTGCTGTATTTATTGTTTATTCACCGTTTGTTATTGCATGTAATAAAATGGAAGAAGGACATAAATAAAAAAGTACTTAAAACTTAAAAGAAATAAATATATCCTCTAGGTAATTAAGACCAGGAGGATATATTTTTATGTCAAAATATTATAGATATGTAATTATTAAAAAATTTAAAAAGCAAGAAAATGGAAAAACTTATTAAAAAGGAATTATAAGTTAACGTAAAATAAAAGTTTTCAAGCTTCATAAAATACAAAAAAGCACATTGGATGAAGCGCTAAAACTAATTGACGGAAATTTGCTTTTTATGATAGAAATGAAAATAATGTGTTTAAACCAAAGAAAAAAACAAACTAGATGCATTATCTAATACAAACCTCAAAGAAATTAATAAATTGCTTGTTCGTTCTTTAAACGTTTCAAAAGAAAGGGACAGTTAAAAGCCATTAAAAATAACAAAAGATGGAAAGGTCATAGAAAAAGGAATCAAATTGTACTTAAAAAAATTTAAATCAATCCAAGAAATTGCAGAAAACATAAATGAAAAGTATAAATAGTATTGAAAAAAATATGTTTTCATATTAAATAATTGTTTAATATAGTATCCCATATTAAGTTTTAATTATAAAAATTAGAGATACGTATAAAAAAACAAATACTTCAAAACAAGATATACGTCTTAAAAATGGCAATTAAATTTGTTTATGCAACCGTTGGTTTAGTATTATGTATGCTTTATAAAATACCAAGTGGGGATGAACATCGTTTATTTGATTAAAAAGGGGCTGTAACGAATAAATAGTTTTTACTGTTTATTGAGGAGTTACAGCTCTTATTTTGAATATTTGCACTTCTTTAAAAATATAATCAACAAATATTTTTTTTTGCATGTCAAGAATATGGAAAAGTATCGTCAGGAGAATTTATGCCTCTTCTTAAAAAAGTGATTTAATTATTCCTGTAGGAAGATGTGTCTTAAAACAATCTTTAGAAGCAGTAGCCCTTTTACAAGAGAAAATTCCTCAAATAAAAGTACATGTCAATATTTCTTATATTTAAGTATTAAAGGCAAATGTCCTCAAAGATACTTTATGAATTGTTTCACATTGTTATTTAAATAAAAACAACTTGTCATTGAACTAACAGAAAGTAGTCTTGTCCATTAGAAACATTACAGAAAAGATAAATAAAAAAATGATAGAATAATAAATTTATATAAATTTGTCGATAATTTAAAGTATTTGTGACATAATGAAAGCTGGTTTAATAAAGGAGAGACTATGAAAACAATTTATCTATTACTCACTAAATCAAATTCATTTGTTTCAAAAGCTATCTATTATATGACACAGGATGACTATACGCATATTTCTATTTCTTTTGAAGAAAGTTTACAACCTATGTATAGCTGTGCTCGTAAGTATACCTATACGCCTTTACCGGCAGGAATTAAAAATGAATCTTTGATTAGTGGTTTTTATTTTAAAAATAGTTCTATTCCGTGTGCTTTATATCGTATAAAAGTAACAGAAGATAAATATAATAAAGCTAAAGCTCTTTTGAATAAAATATTAGAAGATGAAGGAGATTATAAATATAATTTGATGGGTCTTGTTTTATGTCATTTTGAATTAGCTTATCGACGTCATCATTATTATTTTTGTTCAGAATTTGTCAGTGAAATTTTAGCACATAGCCAAATTCTTGAATTACCTAAAATGCCAAGTTTAATGAAACCTTCAGATTATTTATTGTTTGAAGAACTAGAATGTCTTTATAAAGGAAACATTCATGATTTAGTACAAAGTCGAGGAATCAGTTAGTTTCCTTTTTATAATGAAAGAAATATGATAAGATTCTTGAGAAAAGAGGAAAAGATATGAATTATGCAGAGATTAAGAATTTTGATATTGCCAATGGATTAGGAGTCCGCGTGTCTTTGTTTGTTTCAGGATGTACACATCATTGTAAGAATTGTTTTAATCAAATGACATGGGATTTTAAATATGGAAAAGAATTTACGAAGGAAGTAGAAGATTTAATTATTGATTATTTAAAACCAGAACATATTACAGGATTGTCTCTTTTAGGGGGAGAACCGATGGAACCAAGTAATCAAAGAGCACTGGTTCCTTTTGTTAAAAGAGTGAAAGAAACTTATCCTCAAAAAGATATCTGGTGTTATACAGGCTATCTTTTTGACCGAGAACTTTTACAAGAAAGCAGAGCAAGATGTGAAGTAACCGATGAGCTTTTATCTTATATCGATGTTCTTGTTGATGGAAAGTTTGTTGAAGAATTAAAAGATTTAAGTTTGAAATTTAGAGGTTCTTCAAATCAAAGAATTATTGATGTACCAGAAAGTTTAAAAAGACATGAAGTGGTTTTATATAAAGATTTAAATGTGAATCGAGAATTTCAAAAACATGAATAATACGATATAAACGAAATAAACTACATTATTAGCTAAAATTATGCTATAATGTGTTCGTTAATTATAGAGGGAGTAGAATATGATAGGATTTTATAGTTATACTGTCATTCTTACATACTTATCTTTAGTGTTTGCGATGGTAGGAATCCATCTATCGGTGATAGGTGCATACCAATGGTCATTTATCTGTTTAATGATGTGTGGTATTTGTGATACATTTGATGGAATGGTTGCTAGAAGTAAAAAAAATCGTACAGAAGAAGAAAAGAAATTTGGGATTCAAATCGATTCTTTATGTGATTTAATTTCTTTTGGTGTTTTCCCTGCGATACTAGGATATAATTTAGGACTATCTTCAGTTGGATGGCTTGCAATTGAAATACTTTATGTACTTGCAGCTGTTATCCGTTTAGCTTATTTTAATGTAACTGAAGAAACTAGACAGCAACAAACAACAGAGAAAAGAAAATATTATCAAGGGTTACCAGTCACAACATCTGCCTTTATTTTACCTTTTGCATTTGCTTTAAGGTATGTTATTTTTGGGTTGGATTATTTATATGGTACTTTGATGTTAATTACGGGAATTTTATTTATCGTTGATTTTAAAGTTCCAAAATTAAAAGGGAAAGGACTTATTGCACTCGGCATTTTAGTTGTCGTTGAACTTGTGCAAATTGTGTGTTTTTCATGATTAAAGATCGTCAAGGACAAGTTGTTAGAGAATTAGAAGGACAAAATCAATTATTAAAAAAACTCTATAGCACATCTATTGGTAGATGTGCTTTAAAAATCTTAGTTTCACCATTTATTACACATTTAGGTGGATTTTATATGTCATCTCCTTTATCAAAAACAAGCATTTCTTCTTTTGTTAAAAATAATTCCATTGATATGAGACAATATGAAGAAAAGAAATATAAAAGCTACAATGATTTCTTTACAAGAAGAATTAAAGAAGGAAAAAGACCATTTGATAAAAGTGATTCTATTTTAATGGCACCAGCAGATAGTAAGCTTACTTATTATCCAATAAATGAAGAAACAATTTTAGAAATCAAAGATACCAAATATCAATTAAAAGATTTATTACAAGATCAACAACTTGCAAACGAATATGATGGTGGAGTATGTTTGGTTTTTCGTTTGGCAGTTGATGATTATCATCGTTACAGTTATGTAGATGATGGTCAAATTGTAGGACATAAAAAAATTAAAGGAATTTTTCATACGGTAAATCCGATTGCAAATGATTACTACCCTATTTATAAAATGAATAGTAGAGAGTATACTGTGATTGATTCAAAGAACTTTGGAAAAATGATTCAAATGGAAGTGGGGGCAATGATGGTTGGTAAGATTGTCAATTATAATCATCAAATTGCTTCTAAAGGAAAAGAAAAAGGTTATTTTGAATTTGGTGGATCAACAGTTGTCTTGATTTTTAAGAAAGATACTGTCAAAGTAGATGATGATATTATAAACAATTCTCGTGAAAATGTAGAAACGAGAGTTTTATTAGGACAAAAAATTGGGTGTAAAGGGGTGTAAAGATGACAAAGGTTATCGCAATTACCAACCAAAAAGGTGGTGTAGGTAAAACAACAACAAGCGTTAATTTAGCTGCTGCACTTGCGAAGATGAAGTACAAAATCTTATTAATAGATATGGATCCTCAAGCCAATGCAACACAAGGAATAGGAATCAATAGAGATTATATCGAATTATCAACTTATCATGTTTTAACAGGAGAAGTAGGTTTAGAAAAAGTAATTCAACATTCTTATATTGAAAATTTAGATGTTGCGCCGGGGGAAATTGATCTTGCAGGAATCGATTTAGAATTAGCGCATGTAAAACAAGGAAGAGAAGTTCGACTAAAACAAGCGTTAGATAAAGTAAAAGATTATTATGATTATGTATTTATTGATTGTCCACCAGCACTTGGTTTATTAAATACCAATGCTTTAACTTCATGTGATACGGTACTTATTCCAGTACAATGTGAATATTATGCACTTGAAGGGTTAACACAATTATTAAATACAATCAAATTAACTCAAAATCATTTTAATAAAAAACTTTCTATTGAAGGTTTATTACTTACAATGTTAGATCAAAGAACAAACTTAGGTTTAGAAGTTTCTCAAGAAGTTAGAAAATACTTCAAAGAAAAAGTGTATAAAACAGTAATTCCAAGAAATATTAAATTATCAGAAGCACCAAGTGCAGGAATTTGTATTTTTGATTATGATAGTTCTTCCGTAGGAGCACAAGCCTATAAAGAACTGGCAAAGGAAGTGTTAAGTAGAAATGGCTGAGAAAAAGAAAAAGTTAAATAAGGGATTAGATGCAATCTTTGGTGGAGATATTACTTCACTTATTGATGATATTGAAAACAATACACCTGAAAGTAGTCAAGAAAAAATCCATCTTGATGAAATTCGTCCAAACCCTTATCAACCAAGAAAAGTATTTGATGAACAAGCTTTAAATGAACTGGCTTTATCAATTAAAGAACATGGTATTTTCCAACCAGTTATCTTAAAGAAATCAGTTCAAGGTTATGAAATTGTTGCTGGTGAAAGAAGATGTCGTGCGGCAAAAATTGCGGAACTTGACGAAGTCCCAGCAATCATTGTTGATTTTACTGATCAACAAATGATGGAAATTGCCTTGCTTGAAAATATTCAAAGAGAAGATTTAAATGCAATTGAAGAAGCACAAGCTTATCACACAATGATGGAAAAGCTTCATTTAACACAAAATGAACTCGCTAATAGAATAGGTAAATCGAGAACACATATTACGAATACATTAAGACTTTTAAACTTACCAGAAAAAATTCAAGAATATGTTTTAGATGGTTCTTTATCAATGGGACATGCGCGTGCACTTATTACTTTAGACAAAGAAAAGGCATTAAGAATTGCGAAAAGAGTCATTGATGAAAAACTTTCAGTAAGAGATGTTGAAAATATTGTAAAAGGTTTTGAACTACAAGAAGCAAGAAAAAATAAACCAAAAGTAGAAAAACCTAAAGAATATCAATATGTAGAAGGTTTACTTAGAAAAAAATATCGTACACGTATTAAAGTGGATGATAAATCAATTACTATTAAATATACAGATACTCAAGATTTAAATCGTTTATTAGAATTAATGGGTGTCATTGAAGAAAGTTAAAACTTGGGTAAAACCAAGTTTTTTCTATGCGAAAAAAACATAGTAGAATGCAAAATCAATATTGTACATTTTCTTACTTTTATCTCAAAATAAAAGTAAGAAAAGAGGGAAATACAATGGAATATCAAACATTAAATAATGGGTTAAAAATGCCTATAGTAGGTTTTGGTGTCTTTAGAGTACCAGATAAAAAAGAATGTGAAGAATCAGTATATCAAGCAATTAAAGCAGGATATCGTTTAATTGATACAGCAGCTTCTTATACCAATGAAGATGCGGTTGGTGCAGGTGTTAAACGTGCTATTGAAGAAGGTGTTTGTACTAGAAAAGATTTATTTATTACTTCTAAGATGTGGGTACAAGATATGAAAAACTATGAAACTGCAAAGAAAGCAATTGATGCATCGATTGAAAAAAGCGGTTTGGGTTATTTGGATTTATATCTTTTACATCAAGCGATGGGTGATTACTTTAGTGCATGGAGAGCTATGGAAGATGCGTATAAAGAAGGAAAATTAAAAGCAATCGGTGTTTCTAACTTCTATGCACATGTTCTTGTCAATTTTGTAAATACAGTAGAAATCAAACCAATGGTCAATCAAGTAGAACTTCATCCATACTATACACAAGAAAAAGCAATAGAAACAATGAAATATTATGATGTTATTCCTGAAGCATGGGCACCACTAGGTGGAGGAAGATATAAGCCATTTGAAGATGAGATGTTAAAAGGAATTGCAGCGAAATATAATAAATCAGTAGGACAAGTCTTACTTAGATGGAATGTACAAAGAGGTGTTGTTGTTCCAAAATCAACACATGTAGAAAGAATTAAAGAAAATATAGATATCTTTGATTTTGAATTAAATGAAGAAGAAATGAAACAAATCTCATCATTAAATATGGGTTATTCAGGATCAAGAGCTAAACATTTTGATGTTGAATTTGTGGAAATGTGTTTAGCTAAAAAAATACATGATTAATGAGTAAGTATGATTATTTTCATTAAATGAAATAATCATGCTTTTTTTATATAAGGTGTTAAGATGATGTTAGAGAAAAGCGGAGGATATAAAGATGAAAAAGTTTCCAAAGGGATTTTTATGGGGAGGCGCTGTTGCCGCTAACCAATATGAAGGTGGATGGAATGAAGGAGGAAAAGGAGTTTCTGTTTCCGATTGTGCTCGCCATCATTTAGATGTAGATGTTCAAGATTATGCTAAACAAAATGAAATTTCAACAGAAGAAATTTTAAAAGCTATGAAAAGTAATGATACAAGTCTTTATCCGAAAAGACATGGTTCAGATGGTTATCATCATTATAAAGAAGATATCAAATTATTCGCAGAAATGGGATTTAAAGTATTTAGACTTTCAATTGCATGGTCACGAATTTTTCCAAATGGGGATGACAAAGAACCAAATGAAGAAGGTTTAAAATTCTATGATGATGTTTTTGATGAATGTCATAAATATGGTATTGAACCATTAGTTACAATGTCCCATTATGAACCACCAATCAATCTTGTTTTAAATTATGATGGATGGTATGACAGAGAAGTTATTGATATGTTCATTAAATATGTTGATGTCATTACTGATCGTTATAAAGATAAAGTTAAATATTGGTTGACTTTCAATGAAGTGGATTCCATGATTAGACATCCTTATACAACAGGAGGACTAGTAAGAGACCGTTTTGAAGGAAAGAACTTTACTGAAGTTATTTTCCAAGCAATGCATCATCAATTTGTGGCGAGTGCTCTTGCAACAAAGATTGCTCATGAAAAAAATCCTGATTGTAAAGTTGGATGTATGCTTACTAAGTTAACGTATTATCCATATACATGTAAACCAGAAGATGTTTTACAAGCACAACAAGATATGAGAAGTACGTATTGTTATAGCGATACACAAGTCTTTGGAGAATATCCAGCTTATTTATTAACTAAATTTAAAAATGAAGGTTTAAATATTAAAATGGAAGAACATGATTTAGAAATCATGAAAAAATATCCAGTAGATTTCGTATCATTCAGTTATTATTCATCAAGTTGTGTGGCTAAAGATGATGCGGGATTAAAGAAAACAGCAGCTAATACAAATATTGCGATTAAAAATCCATATATTCCAAGCTCTGACTGGGGATGGCAAATTGATCCTATTGGTTTAAGAGTTTCTTTAGTTGATCTCTATGATCGTTATAGAAAACCATTATTTATTGTTGAAAATGGTTTGGGGGCAAAAGATGAACTTGTTAATGGTACAGTTGATGATCAATATCGTATTGATTATTTTGATGCTCATTTTAGAGAAATGTATAATGCAATCTATGAAGATGGAGTTGATTTAATGGGTTATACATCTTGGGGATGTATTGACTTAGTTTCTGAAAGTACGAAACAAATGTCTAAACGTTATGGATTTATTTATGTCGATGCTGATGATTTAGGTAATGGTACTTATAAAAGATATAAGAAAAAATCATTTGATTGGTATAAACATGTTATTGAAACAAATGGTTCTTGCTTATTTGAGGATTAGAGATTCCTAGGAATCTCTTTTTTATCTATATAAGTGACATAAATGAAATAAAGTTTATGATAAACAAGGTGATAAAATGAATAGAGAAAAGACAAAACAAATGGTTACAGGAGCTTTGATGGCTGCTGTCTTTGGTGTTTTATCGGTTATCAATGTCTATACAGGAACAATGTTTGATATCTTGTTTATATATTTGATGACGGTAGCACTTGCCTATTATACATTTCGTTTTAATGAAAAGATGGCGTTTTTAGTATGGCTTACAAGTACGGTCGTTTTATTTATGACGGGAGAACTCTTTTTTACTTTGTACTCGTTTTTTACATTACCTTTGGGTATTTTATATATTTATTGTCAAAGACATGATGTTAAACAAACAAAGTGGGTTTTAAGAGGATACAGTGCTTTTAAAAATTTTATTATTTTATTTTTATTAGGTTCGTTACTCGGACTTAATACATTTCAAGATACAAAAGAAATTTATCAAAGTATTGTGAGTGTTTTACCTTTTTTAAAGAGTGATTTTTTAATGAATAGTACGTTTATTATTTTATGGCTCGTATTATCTTTTTCAGAAGTTTATATTATTAAAGTATATACAAATATCTTTATTTTAAGAATGAATAAAAATAACAGGATGAAATAATATTTGATTCGTGTATAATATAAAGTAATAAAGAGGGGGTTGTTGTATGATCAAAAAGTTGATGCAATTTAGAAATATGGTCATTGTTTTATTGACCGTTGAAGTTGTAATCTCTTTATTAGTCTATATGTTTTTTCCAAGTACCATTGCTTTTGCATTAATGGTTTATATATTTATAAAGAATATTTTATGTAGTATAGCAATATACTATATTCATCAAACCATTGTTGAAAGTAATTATAGTGTTCAAGATGCTTTACACGCTGAAGCTAAAAATGCTTTGATTTTTGGTGGTATTGGGCTTATTAAATATGATGAAAATAGAAATATTGAATGGGTCAGTGATTTACTTTATGAACTTGGTTTACGTGTTGTAGGCAAGAAATTACTCGAATGGCAACCCTTGCTTGCTACATTATTTGAAGATGATGACGTACGTACAATTGATATCAATTCAAGAAGATATGAAGTTTATAATTCAAAAGCAACACGTTTACTTTATTTGAAAGATGTCACAGATCTTACGACAATTCAAAAAGAATATACAGATCAACAACTTTGCGTAGCTTATCTTACAATTGATAATTATGATGATTCAATTGAGTATGCCGATGAACAAAAATCAGTTATGATTGAAACAACATCAAGACAAATGATTTTTGATTGGGCAAAAGATAATGGAATTATTTTAAAAAGATATAAAGAAGATGGTTATTTAGCTATTTTCAATGAAAGAATTTATCGTAAACAAGTTGAAGTTCATTTTAGTATTTTAGATGAATTTAAAACGAAAATGGAAGAAATTGGTGCCGTAATGTCTTTATCTATAGGGATTGGTAGAGGCTCAAAGGTTTTAAGAGAACTCGATGAACTTGCTTTTAGTGCCATTTCTTTATCTTATTCAAGAGGTGGAGACCAAGTTGCAGTTAAAACATTAGATGAAGAAATTCGTTATTTTGGTGGTAATAGTGAAAATAGTGAAAAAGCGAATCGTGTAAGAGCACGTGTTATTTCACAAACACTTGCGAGTTTAATTAAACAAAGTGAAAATGTGCTTGTAATGGGACATAAACAATCTGATTTAGATTCATTTGGAGCATCACTTGCCATTAAAAAGTTTGTGGATGCTTTTGAAAAACAAGCTTATGTTATTTTAGATGAAAGCTCCTTGGAAGAAAAAACAGGAAATATTGCACGTAAGTTGATGAAAGAAGATATGTATAAAGGATCTATTATTTCACCAATGAAAGCAATGGATTTAATAAATGAAGAAACACTTTTGATTTGTGTGGATAATCATAAACCAACTCTTGCGATTAGTGAAGAAGTTATTGACAAAGCAGATAAAGTCGTGGTTATCGATCACCATCGTCGAGGGGAAGATTTTATGGATTCACCGATTTTAACATATCTAGAACCAGCTGCTTCATCGACAGTAGAACTTATTGTTGAACTTTTTGAATATCAAAGAGTAGAAATAGAAGTTTTACCAATGGAAGCAACTGTCATGTATGCGGGAATGTTAATTGATACAAACTATTTTAGAACCCATGTGGGTTCAAGAACATTCCAAGTGGCTTCTAAGTTAAAAGAAATGCAAGCAAATGTTTCTAAAGCTTATGAAATCTTACAAGATGATTATAAGACAACTTTAGAAAAGATGAATATATCTGCCAATGCTTATCGTTTTGGTAATGATGCACTTATTGCTTATGGAAATGAAGAAGATATTCATACACGACCACTTCTTGCAAAAGTTGGAAATGAGTTATTAAATATTTCAGAAATTAAGGCGGTATTCGTTGTAGGACGTATTGATAAAGATAAGATTGCGATTTCAGCAAGATCAAAAACGGGTATTAATGTTCAACTTATTATGGAAAAATTAGGGGGCGGAGGTCATTTTTCAATGGCCGCTTGTCAAGTTGAAGAAAAGAGTATAAAAGAAACAATCAATAAGCTTGAAGAAGCGATTGATCAATATTTGGATGAAAGAGGGTAAAAAGGATGAAAGTAGTTTTATTAGAAGATGTTAGAAAAGTAGGTAAAAAAGGAGATGTTGTGACAGTATCTGATGGATATGGACAAAACTTTTTAATTAAAAATAAACTTGCAGTAAAAGAAACACCTGCATCTAAAAAAATCTTAGAACAACAAAAAGAAGAAGCAAGATTACAAGATATTGAAAATAAAAAGAATGCCGAAGCATTAAAAGAAAAAATTGAAGGTATTACTTTAGAATTTGTTTTAAAATCTGGTAAAGATGGAAAAACATTTGGGAGTGTTTCAACAAAACATATTGTTGAACAATTAAGAGAAAAATATGATATTAGAGTAGATAAAAGAAAATTCATCAATGCTCATCCAATTGGAGCGTTAGGTTATTCAAATTTAAAAGTGGAACTATATAAAGGAGTTATTGCAACAATTAGAGTTCACTTATCTGAAAAATAGGAGGGATAGAGATGCCTAGAGTTTTCCCACATGATTTAGAAGCAGAACGTTCACTTTTAGGAGCTATGCTTATTTCTAAAGATGTTTGCCAAGATATCTTAAATAAGTGTGTGGAAAGTGATTTTTATGAAGAATCGCATAAGTTTTTATTTACAGCGATGAGTGAGCTTTCAAGACAAATGATTCCTGTTGATGTGACAACCGTCACATCTTATCTTTTAGATCATAATCAATTAGATAAAGTAGGTGGTGTTGAGTACTTACGTGTTTTAAGTGATTCGGTGCCTACTTTAGCACATAGTGAATATTATTTAAAAATTATTCATAATAAAGCAATCTTAAGAAAAATCATTAATGAAACAACGCGTATTGCGGAAGGGGCTTATGGTGATATTGAAGATATTGATGGTTTTATCGATGATAGTGAAAAAACCATGCTTGCCATTACGCGAGATCGTAATGCAGGTGAATTCGTAGATGTTAAACATGTTATTCGTGAAGTAACAGATCGTTTAAATAAGCTACAAAGTATTGATGGAAATATTTCGGGTATACGTACGAAATTTAGAGATCTTGATAAGATTACCTCTGGTTTACAAAAGGGTGATTTAATTATTTTAGCGGCTCGTCCTGCCATGGGAAAAACTGCCTTTGCTTTAAATATTGCTCATAATGTGGCTTATCAAGCCGAAGAACCAGTTGCTATCTTTTCATTAGAAATGCCTGCTAGTCAGTTAGTACAAAGAATTATCTGTTCCATGGGAGGAATTGAAGGCTCTACTATGCGAACAGGTGAAATTTTACGTACAAATGCGAATAAATATTATGCAGCGGCTGAAAGAGTCAGTAAATGTAATTTATACATAGATGATACACCTGGTGTAAAAATCAATGAAATTGTCGCAAAGTGTAGAAAATTAAAACAAGAACATGGTTTACGTTTGATTGTTATTGATTATCTTCAATTAATTACTGGAAGTTCCAATAATCGTGAATCAAGACAACAAGAAGTTTCAGATATTTCAAGACAATTAAAAATGCTAGCCAGAGAATTAGACGTTCCTGTTATTGCTTTATCACAATTATCACGTTCTGTTGAACAAAGACCTAATAAACGTCCGATGATGTCCGACTTACGTGAATCAGGAGCTATCGAACAAGATGCCGATATCGTTACTTTTATTTATCGTGAAGGCTACTATAAAGCTAGTGAAGGTAAAGAGGAAGAAGATAATGGTTTAACAGAAATTATTATCGCTAAACACAGAAATGGGGCAACGGGAGAAGTCAATCTTGCCTTTGAAAAGAATTTCAGCCGTTTTAGTGATTTAGCACCTATTGGTCCAGATGGTGGTGGCCAAGGGGTAAGAGATGTAAGAGGTTAGGAGAGAATAAAATGTATCACCAATATCGTGAAGGATATATAGAAGTTATATGTGGATGTATGTTTGCGGGTAAAACAGAAGAATTAATTCGTCGTATTAATGTTTTATCCTATGCTAAACAAAAAATACTTGTTTTCAAACCAAAAATAGATGATCGCTATTCAGAAATAGAAATTGCTTCTCATTCAGGAAGAAAAGTTCCTTGTTATGCAATTGATGATCCTGAAGAAATCTTAGATAAAGTCACAGATGATGTACAAGTTGTTGCCATCGATGAAGTTCAATTCTTTGATTCAAAAATTGTGGATGTGTGTGAATATCTTGCAGATAAAGGTGTTCGTGTCATGGTTGCAGGACTTGATAAAGACTTTAGAGGAGAAGCATTTGGTGTGATGCCAGAACTTCTTACACGAGGAGAATTTGTTACAAAGCTTACAGCTGTTTGTGCAAAATGTGGCTCACCAGCAACACGTACACAAAGACTTGTTGATGGTAAACCAGCATCTTTCGATGATCCTGTTGTTTTAGTAGGAGCAGTGGATCATTATGAACCAAGATGTCGTCATTGTCATGAAGTGGTCAACAAACCAATAAAAATTAAAAAAAGACTAAAAAGTTCACAATAAATTAACATTAACATATTATTATAAGGGTGTAAAAGAAAACCTCCCCTTAATATAAACAAAGAAAAGGCACATACTTCGGTATGTGTTTTTTTTATTGCTATATATCGTTTAACGATATATAATAGAAGTGAAAAAAGTATCGTTAAACGATATAGGAGATGAAACAAATGCCAAAAAGAGAAATGGAAGTATTAACCCCACAAATGTATTATGTATTACTTGTTTTACATCAACCGATGCATGGTTATGAAATCATGAATGAAATTACCAAAATAACAAATGGGGAAATCACTGTAGGAGCTGGAACTTTATATACTTTATTACCAAAATTTGAAAAAGAATGTTATATCCAACTTGTTAAAGTTGAAAATAATAAAAAGATTTATCAAATTACAAATTTAGGGAAAAAGAAATTACAAAAAGAAAAAGAAAGAATGCTTAAACAAATTTCATTATTAGATCAAATAGGAGGATAAGCTTATGAAATACAAATATGTCTTAAGAAATAGTTTGTATTTAGATGAAGAATTACAAGATTATTTTAATGAGATGTCAAAAAATGGTTGGCGTTTAGATTTTGTGGGTTATTATTATCGTTTTATAAAAGATGAACATACTTATAAGTATCAAATAGATTACACACCTGCATCTAATGAGTATGACGATTTATTGGAAGAAATAGGGTATCATGAGGTTGATAATTCATTTGAAGGGTTTAAAGTATTAGAAAATGAAAATGTTGAAGCACCTGATTTAAATACTGAATTTGTCTTTGATAAAAATAATAAAATTAATCAATTTAAAAAGAAAAGATATTTAATTTACCCAATATTAGCGATTTTCTTATTTTGGTTAGGTAAATTATTTATTAAAGACTTTATTGAGATTGGGGAACCAGCTTTTTATTATGAGGGCTTAAGTTCTTTTGGATTTGGGATCGTTTTTATCTTTTTAGCAGTCATATTACTCTTTATTACCATTTTAAATTTTTCTATTCTTTATGCTTTAAAGGTGGATAAAGATTTAAATAGATTAAAGAAAATAAATAAACTAAAAGATAATCTAACAATTATTTTTAGTGTTATAACTTTAATAAGTGGAATCGTTTATTTATGTTATTCTGTATTTCATTTTAATTTGAAATTTATTGTTTATATGATACTTGTATGTATCGTTGGTGTGTTTTTAACACGTTTTGTGGACAGTAAATATAATAGTGCTGTTGCCGCATTTGTAGCAATAGCTCTTTGTGGATTGATTTTTCCTGCTAATAATATGCAAAATAATGAGTCGTTTTTTGAAAGCTGGACTGTTAAGACAAAAATCACAAATTATGAAAAGAAAGTAGACTATACAACCAGTGATTATCCACAATTGAATGTTTTTATTAAAAAGCCACAATATAAAGATGAAATTTTAAAATATGTCATTATTAAAACCGAACATGACACAAGAGATAATTTAAATTATGAAAAAGTAGTAAAAACAAAATCAAATATTTCATGGGACAGTAATAAAACACATTATTATCATTATGAAAAAGCAATTCAGTCCTTTAATAAAAAAGGAAATACATATGATAATGGGATGTATGAAATTAAAGTTTTGAAAAATAGAATTATTACGAAATATATTGGCGATAAATAAGAAATTCTATCTTGATAACAATTTATCGTAGGACTATAATATTCGCGGTGAGAAATATGGAAAATTATGAAGAAGTTGAACAGAATGTTGAACAATTAGAAAATGAATTAGAAGAAGTTGAAGAAGAACTTGAACAAAAAGAAGAAGGCTTTCTAGAATGTGAGCGTTGGCGTTGTTTCTTGTTGTTGATTACCGTAGGTGGGTTCTTTGGCGCTTATACTTTTTCTGTTAAAGGTGGCGTTTTTTGTAATGCCCAAACAGCAAATATTGTTTTATTTGGGATGGCTTTGGGAAATATGGATTGGTCAAGAGCGGCCTATTTATTGATTCCTATTAGTTCTTATTTTATTGGAACCATGGTTTCAGAATATTTAGCTTTAAAAATAAAGAAGTATAAAAAGCTAAGATGGGATACTATTTTAATTGGCGTTGAAATTATTACTGTTATTATTTTAGGACTACTTCCTAACAGTGTTCCAAATCAGGTCTTCCAAGTAACTATCAACTTTATTTGTGCAATGCAGTTTAATACTTTTAGACAAGCAGAAAAGGTAGGAATGGCAACAACTTTTGTTACAAATCATATTAGACAAACAGGAAGTTTCTTTGTACGTTGGTTAAGAAAAAGGCATGAAAGAAAATATTTAAATCGTTCTTTAAGACATTTATATATGATTTTATGTTTTATTGGAGGAGCTATTTTCTCAACTGTTTTATGTGCTTATTTTAAAGATCGTGCTATTTGGGGTGCTCTTATTTTCTTGATTATTTTACAGGGTGACTTATTATATGCAGATTTAGTTAAAGAAAAAGAATTATTAGATCAAGTTCCAAATGGGCATTAATGCCCATTTTTCCTTGTTTAAATCATTTGTTTCATGTATTATTATTGTGCTATGAGTATAAAAATTTAACGGAGGTAGAAGCTATGAATGAAAGTATGTTAGATAGATTAGTATCTATGGAAAATAGATATGAAGAATTAGGTCATATGTTAATGGATCCAGATATTGGAACTGACATTAAAAAAATGACAGATGTTACAAAAGAACAAGCTTCTTTACAAGCAGCTTATGATTTGTTTCAAGAATATAAAGAAGTAAAAGACGGCATTGATGGTGCTAAAGAATTAATGAAGGAAAATGATCCTGAAATTAAAGAAATGGCAAAAATGGAATTAGATGAATTAGAAGAAAGAATGCCTGAAATCATCAAAAAATTAGAATTAGAATTAATTCCAAAAGATCCAAATGATAATAAAAACGTTATTATGGAAATCCGTGGAGCTGCTGGTGGAGATGAAGGAAATATCTTTGCAGGTGACTTATATAGAATGTATGTAAAATATGCAGAAAGCCAAGGATGGAAAGTAGAAGTTATGGAAGCTGAAGAATCAGAAGCTGGAGGCTTCTCACTTATTTCATTCAACGTTATTGGCGATGGTGTTTATGGTAAATTAAAATACGAATCTGGATCACACCGTGTTCAACGTGTGCCTAAGACTGAAACGCAAGGACGTGTGCATACTTCAACTGCGACAGTTTTAGTTATGCCAGAAATGGAAGAAGTTGATGTACAAATCAATAAAAGTGATTTAAGAATTGATACTTATCGTGCAAGTGGTGCGGGAGGACAACATATCAACAAAACAGATTCAGCTGTTCGTATCACTCACTTACCTACAGGAATTGTGGCAACAAGCCAAGATGGGCGTTCTCAACATGATAACCGTGATAAAGCAATGAAAGCTTTAGTAGCGCGTGTTTATGACTACTTCCAATCTCAACAAACAGAAGCCATTGATAGTGAAAGAAAATCGAAGGTTGGTACTGGAGATCGTGCTGAAAAAATCAGAACTTATAATTATCCACAAAACCGTGTAACAGATCATCGTATTGGACTTACAATTCAACAATTAGATCGTATTATTGAAGGTAAATTAGATGATATTATTACTGCTTTAATCAATGAAGATCAACGTCTTAAATTAGAAGGACAAAAATAATGAAAACAGTTAGAGAATTAATTAGGGAAGCCGAAAGTAAATTAGATGATGAACATAAAGATGTCAATGTTGCCAAAGTCTTATTTTATCATCTTGCGAAGAAAGAACCTCATGAACTTTATTTAATGATGAATGAAGAAGTAGAACCCGAATTAGAAAACGCTTTTCTAGTAGGAATGGAAGAATATTATCAAGGAAAACCTATTCAATATATTAAAGGTTGTGAAAGTTTCTTTGGTAGAGATTTTAAAGTGAATGAAGATGTCCTCATTCCTCGTTATGAAACAGAAGAATTAGTAGAAAATATTTTATATCGTATAGATGATTACTTTAATGATTATAAAGAAATTCATTTATGTGATGTCGGTACAGGAAGTGGGGCTATTGCGATTACTCTTGCCTTAGAAGAACCACGTTTAAAAGTCATTGCGACAGATATCTCTAAAGAAGCTTTAGTTGTCGCTCAAGATAATGCGAAAACATTAGGCGCAAATGTAGAATTTAGAAATGGAGATATGTTACAACCTTTATTAGACACACATGAAAAAGTAGATATCTTTGTTTCTAATCCGCCTTATATTCCTAATGATCAAGATATTGAAGCAATGGTAAAAGATAATGAACCTCATGTTGCTTTATTTGGAGGAAATGATGGTCTTTATTTCTATCGTAAGATTTTTAAAGAAGTAAAACCTTTATTAAATGATAAAGCTTTATTAGCTTTTGAAATGGGATTTGATCAAAGAGAGCTTATGGAAACTGCAATCAAAGAATTCTTTGGAGATTATCCTTTTGAAATCATAAAAGATATTAATGGAAAAGATAGAATGTTGTTTATCTATTATAATTTAAAATGATGATAGAAGCAGATAGAATAAAAATACAAGCTATATCTTTACAAGATATAGCACGCTTTAGCGAATATCGTGATAAAGAAGAAGTAGCTGAGTATCAATCATGGGATGAATATCCAATAGAAAAAGCAAAACAACGTATTACTTATTGTATAAAGCATCCTTTTCATGGAAAAAGAGGTAATTATCAATTAGGAATCTATTTAAAAGATGAGAATTATCTTATTGGTGATCTTTTTATAGAAATAGATGGACATACAACTTTTACCCTTGGGTATACTTTAGATAGTCTTTATTGGTCTAAAGGATATGCCAGTGAAGCCTTAGAAGCAATTCTTCAATATATGTATGAAGAATATCATTTTAAGATTTGTTTATGTCATGTCTATGAAGATAATGATCGCTCAATTAAACTACTTACAAGACATGGTTTTGATAGAATACATAAATCATGGTTTTATCAAGATGTCTTATATCGAAAAATGTTAAATAAATAAAAAATGTGCATAAAATAAAAGAGAGAATATAAGTTATTCACATTGAAAACGAATATCATTGATGTTAACGTAATAGTGAGGAAAGAGTATTCTTTCAAAATGGTAATATTAATGGATAAAATATCCAAAAATAGAGTTGAACTAGCTTATTAGTTCTAGGGTGTGGTAGGTAGCTGTAATTAGGTGATTCTACTGCCTTGCCTCAGCAATGTGTCTGAGATAGGCAAACCAAGTGAAGGTGATTGAACCCCAAGCCTGGCACGGGCTAAGAAAATAATGTGATATTTGGTTTTCATGAGGAGTCCCAATCAACAAAAGAGCGCTTTATGAAGTGCTCTTTTAAATTAAAGTGCAATTAAAAAAGAATATGTATAAAACAAATAGTCATCAATTTTAAGATGTCTTTTTTTAGTGACAAAATATTTAAAAAGAAGTCTATATAATGTCTATGAGGTGGAAATAAAATGGATTTAGTTATACAAAACAAACAAAAACGTATGCATTATATTTTACCATTGACCTTGTTGATGACAACTATGATTTTTTATTATTCAAAAATACAAGGAACATCATTGCCTTTTACCCTTCCTTTATTCATTGTTGCCTTTGGAAGTGGAACCTTTTATTTTATAGGCTATTTATCAATTATAAGTTTCTTAAGCATTCTTCAACAAGATTTCTTTACAGTAACTGTTTTTATAACAGTTACTTTAACTTTTTTACTTCTTAATGTTACGCATCTTTTAAAAACCAAATATTTACCAATCGTTATCAGTTTGATTTTATTACCGTTTCTTTATGCAAATCATTACAATCTTATTCAAATAAGTTTTCTAACATTACTTACATTTTTTAATGGAATCATAGATCAAAATATCATTCCTTTACTTATTCACCAAAATAAAAATGTAATCACAATCCAAAGACTACAATCACTTATTCTTATAATCTGTACACTCTTTATCGCCTTTATACCATATAATACAACTTATACCATGATATTTATTCGTTATTTTTTATTGCTTTCTATTTACTATTTATCAATAGAGAAAGTCATGCCTATTATCTTATATCTTTCCATCATCTTTGTTTTTATATCACCAACACTCAAAGATGAAGTATTATCTCTTATTCTTCCTATGGGTTGTTTCTTTATGATCCAACCAAAAAATAAATATCTTTTTATATCATTTTTTATGCTATGTCATATTATATTACCATTCTTTATTACCTATGATTATTATTACTATGCATTTGTTATCTTAGTACCTGTCTTTTTATTTATACTTTCTCCACAATTAAAAACACAAGCTTTATCAATTGATAAAAACTATAAAGAAAAAACATATCAGGAACAACTAAAAAGTAAAGCAGAAGCTTTTTCTTCTTTATTCAATCAATTAACACAAGTCTTTAAAGAAGAATCACAAACAACCCATTTATCAGAATATGTAGGATATGTATATGAAGATGTTTGTTATAACTGTTCCTCAAAGAATTATTGTTTTTATAAACAAGAAGGGATGAGTCGGTTAGGTAAATTGATTTCTAAAGGAATTCAAAGAGATTTAGATGCTTTAGATTTTGATTATGTTTATCAACATTGTTTAAAACCAGATGAATATTTAAGAAGTTTGAATAATCATCAAAAAGGTTATTATAAGATGATGAAACTTGATCATGCACAACTTCATTTAAAGAAAGATCTTTTACAAGAGTTTTCTATTATGGGACATGTTTTTCAAAACTTTTCGGAAAGACTAGAGGATGAAAATGATGAAAAAAGATTGCTTGAACATTTAAGAGCTTATCATTTTGAAGTTTATTATCTAAAGAAAATAAAAAAAGATTATCAAAACTATTTATTGGAAATAGGCTTAGAAGATATCGATCAAAAAACGATAGAAGAAGAACTCATTCCTATCTTAGAAACTTATTTAAATACAACACTTGATATTGTATCTTTAAAGAAACAATATCATCACTTAGGTTATGTTTCTTTACTTTTAAAACATGAACTTAAATATGCTTTACAAATATCTAAGAAACAATATGCCCTAGAAAGTCAAAACTGTGGGGATAGTTTTTTATCCTTTGGTTATGATGAACATCATTATGTTGCATTATCTGATGGGATGGGACAAGGATATGTGGCTTATAAAGAAAGTAAACTCACATTGGATGTATTAAGTCAATTGGTAAAAAATGGAATTTCTTTAAAAGATACAATTAATACAGTTAATGCATTATTAAAGATTAAAAATCAAGGAGATATGTATACCACATTAGATTTATTTGATTTTAATTTAATGAGTTCTCGTTTAAAAGTCATTAAATATGGTGCGTATGAAAGTTATTTAATAAGAAATCAGAGAATTGATACTTTAAAATCACATTCACTTCCAATTGGGATGTCTTCGCGTTTAAAAATGCTTTCTTATGATATGAAAATACAAGAAAATGATTTATTTGTTATTGTAAGTGATGGCGTAGGAGAACATTTTTTAAGTATTTTAGAAACTTATAAAGAAGATTTGGAAGAAATGAATATTCATGAAATGGCATCATTTCTTTATCAAAAGGCTTTTTCTAAAAAGGATTTAGATGATATGACAATTATTGTAGTTAAAGTTATTTGTCGAGATTAATGTGTTATAATGGCATGGGTGATGGTATGTTGAATGAAAGTTTGTTAGATAAAAAGAAGCGTTATTTGGTGGGTGTTTCTGGTGGTGTTGATTCCATGGCATTATTAGATATGTTAGTCAAAAAAGGATATCAAGTAAGAGTTGTTCATTATAACTATCATTTAAGAAATGATAGTGATCTTGATGAAAAACTGGTTTTTTCTTATTGCCAAAAACATCAAATACCTTTTTATGTAAAACAAGGTTGTGTTGATGAATATCAAGGAAATTTTGAAAAAATTGCACGTGAAAAAAGATATGCTTTTTATCATGAAATAGGGATTCAAGAAGGTATAAATGAGGTTATTTTAGGACATCATTTAAATGATTATTTAGAAAATATAATCATGCAAATAAAACAAAATAAAACCAAAGGATATCTTGGTATACAAGAAGTTTCTTATGTACAGGAAATGACGATATTACGTCCTTTATTAAAAGTCAAAAAGGAAGAACTTTATCGTTATTGTCAAGAAAATCAAGTTGAATATCATGAAGATTATACCAATTATGATACAAGTTATCTACGAAATTATATTCGTCATATTGATTTAAAAAATTACAATGAAAAAGAGTTACTTGCTTATGCTAAGAAGCATAATGAAAGCTATTTGAAAAAACAAGAATATTTAAAACAAATGATGGAAGTTTATAAGCAACAACATTTCTTAAATTTAAATCAAATCAAACAAGATGATTTAGAAGATGTTCTTTATGAGATGCTGAAAAAAGAAATCTATCCTCCTTATATTTCACAATCATTGATTCAAGAAATCAAAAAACAAACCCAATCAACAAAACCAAACATTGAAATAACACTACCCGTTAATTTTGTGTTCACAAAAGTATATAATAATATAGCCGTTAGAAAAAAAGAATCTGACGATACGTATTCTATAAAATATAAATCATTTTATAAAGATCAACAAAAATACTTTCTTCTAAGCGATACAGGACATATTCATGATGGCGTTTATCTTCAAAAAGAAGATTTTCCAATTACCATTAGAAGCTTTCAAAACGGAGATAAAATCATAACATCTGGAGGTACCAAAAAGGTTTCAAGACTCTTTATTGATCAAAAAATACCTAAAGAGGATCGAAAAGTTTGGCCAATTGTAGAAAATAGCCAAGGAGAAATCATTTTGATCCCTCATATCGCTAAAAATATCAAGTATTTATATACAAAACCAAATGTTTTTGTGATAAAATATGACACATGTAAGTGAGGTGTAAAGTATGCACAAAGATATAAAAGAAATATTATATACAGAAGAAGAAATTAAAGCAAAATGTGATGAACTCGCTCAAGAAATTGATAGAGATTATGCGGGTCAAGAAATTTTATTAGTTGGTTTATTAAAAGGATCTGTTCCTTTTATGGCAGAACTTGCCAAACATCTAAAAAGTGATGTTAAATTCGACTTTATGTCTGTAAGCAGTTATAGTGGTGTCGAATCTAAAACACTTGTTGTAAGACAAGATATTAAAGAGGATATCCGTGGAAAAAATGTTTTAATTGTTGAAGATATTTTAGATACAGGAAAAACACTTTATAACGTTAAAGAAATGTTAGAAAAAAGACATGCGAAAAGTGTGAAGATCGTTACTTTATTAGATAAAGAAGAAGGTCGTGTTTTTGATATGAAAGCAGATTATTCGGGATTTAAGATTCCTAATGCTTTCGTTGTAGGATATGGTTTAGATTTTAATGAACGTTATCGTCAATTACCTTATATAGGTATTTTAAAAGAAGATTGTTATAAAAAATAGTAAGGAGATTTTATGGGTAACAAAAAAGGATTGTTGAAGTCTATCCTTCCATGGCTTATCGTTTTAGCGGCATTATCTGTGGCTATTCCTTTCTTTAATCAAAGTGAATCCTCAGAAATTCGTTATGATAAGTTTATAAAGATAGTTCAAGATGAAAAAGTAAAAGAAGTAGAAATTGTTCCACAATCTTTAGTTATTGATGTTAATGGGACATATACACAAACAGTAAAGGGAAAAGAAGAAACAACAAAATTCTCTGTTGTTATTCCTAGAACAGAAACAGAATTAGATTCTTTAGTGAGTTTATTAGATGAAAATGGAACACAAATTACAGTTGTTAATGAAGCACAAAGAAATCAATTCTTAAATATCATTTTAGGAATTTTACCTTATGTTCTTCTTATTGCAGGTATGTTCTTCTTATTTAGAATGATGTCAAATACTGCAGGAGGAAACAACAAAGCCTTTGAATTTGGTAATTCAAGAGCTAAATTAGAAAAAAATTCAAAAACACATTTTAGTGATGTTGCAGGAATGGATGAAGAAAAAGAAGAAGTCAAAGAACTTGTTGATTTCTTAAAAACACCAAAGAAATTTGCGGATATGGGAGCTAAAATTCCTCGTGGTGTCTTATTAGTAGGGCCACCAGGTACTGGGAAAACATTACTTGCAAGAGCTGTTGCCGGTGAAGCGAATGTGCCTTTCTATTCAATTTCAGGTTCTGAATTCGTAGAAATGTTTGTTGGTGTTGGGGCTGGACGTGTCAGAGACATGTTCAAAAAAGCAAAACAAACAGCACCATGTATTATCTTCATTGACGAAATCGATGCGGTTGGTCGTCAAAGAGGTACTGGTATGGGTGGAGGACATGATGAACGTGAACAAACCCTTAACCAATTATTAGTAGAAATGGATGGTTTCTCTGGAAATGAAGGAATTATCGTTTTAGCGGCAACAAACCGTGCCGACGTCTTAGACCCAGCATTATTAAGACCAGGACGTTTTGACCGTCAAATTCAAGTCGCAAATCCAGATAAACGTGCACGTAGTCAAATCTTAAAAGTACACGCACGTAACAAGCGTTTTACACCTGATGTTAACTTTGATAATATCGCACAACGTACACCTGGATTCTCTGGGGCAGAATTATCAAATGTATTAAACGAAGCTGCATTACTTGCAGTAAGACAAGGTCATGATTTAATCACAATGGCTGATATTGATGAAGCTGTTGACCGTGTTATGGGTGGACCTGCGAAAAAATCTCGTAAGTATACTGAAAAAGAAAGACGTTTAGTTGCTTACCATGAAGCAGGACATGCTTTAATTGGTTTAACATTAGAAGATGCCAATAAAGTACAAAAAGTCACAATTGTTCCTCGTGGACAAGCTGGTGGTTATAACTTAATGACACCTAAAGAAGAAACGTATTTCCAAACAAAGAGTCAATTAAAAGCGACAATTTCAGGATATATGGGTGGACGTGTTGCCGAAGAAGTATTCTTTGGAGATGTAAGTTCAGGTGCTCATAACGATATCGAACAAGCAACACGTATTGCACGTATGATGGTTACTGAATTAGGTATGTCTGAACTTGGACCAATTCAATATGATTCTGAAAATGGACAAGTTTTCTTAGGTAGAGATTATACACAAAGAAGTAATACACACTCTGGACAAATTGCTTATGAAATTGATGTTCAAGTGCGTAAGATCATTGATGAATGTTATCAAGAAGCAACAAATATTGTTGAACAACATAAAGAAAAATTAATCTGTATTGCAGAAGCTTTACTTGAACATGAAACATTATCAGGTGAAGATATTGAATCTTTATATAATACAGGTAAAATGTTAGAACATCATGATGGTTCATTAAATCAAGAACCTGTTCAAGAAGTAGTAGAACCAACAGTAGAAAAACCATCTATTGATGATCAAGATGATTTATTAGATGAAATGAAATAAAGCGGTTTTCGCTTTTTTTCATTTAGAAAGGGGTAAATATGAGTACACGTACAAAGAGAATTGTAATCATTTTAATCGCGTTAAGTATGATTATTCCTATATTTTCTTCCGTGTTCTTTTTATAGAAAAGAAAGATGAAAGATTATTTAGTAAGAGGATTAGTAAACAGTAAAAATTGCCGTGTTTTTGCTTGTCAAACAACAAATTTATTAGAAGAAGCAAGAAAAGATCATGACTTATGGCCTACGGCTTCGGCGGCACTTGGAAGAATGATGTCAGCAACTTTGATGATGGCTGCTATGAATAAAAATAATGAAAAAATGACAGTCACAATTAATGGTGGAGGACCTATTGGTACTATGATGGCAGTTACTTGTGGGGATGGTCATATTAAAGGATTTGTCGGAGATCCACATGTTCATTATACATATAATGATACAGGTCATTTAGCTGTTGGCGTTGCAGTAGGGACACAAGGAAGCTTACAAGTTATTAGAGATATGGGCTTAAAAGAACCGTTCTGTGGTACAGTCCCACTTCAAACAGGTGAAATTGGTGATGATTTTTCCTATTACTTTATGGCAAGTGAACAAACGCCATCGGTTGTATCTGTCGGTGTTTTAGTGGAAGAAACAAATGAAATTCTTGCTTCAGGAGGATTTATTATTCAATTACTTCCAGAAGCAACTGAAGAAGATATTACTTATATTGAAGAAAGAATGAAAGATTTCCCAGCAGTATCTTCACTTATTAATGAAGGAAAAACACCAGAAGAAATATTAAAGATGTTATTTGAAGATGTAGAAATTACAGATCATCAAGATTTATTCTTTACTTGTGATTGTTCAAAAGACAAAATGTTAAATGCACTTTCAACAGTAGGTAAAGAAGAATTACAAAGCATGATTGATGAAGATCATGGTTGTGAAATTACTTGTCAATTCTGTAATACAAAATATAAATTTGATGAAGAAGAATTGCAAAAATTGATAAATCGTTTATAATCACATTGAAAAATGTGATTTTTTTAAAAGAAAAAAAAAAATAAAGACAGATGTCTTTATTTTTTAGGAAATCAACTCAATTGATAGATAACTTATAACTATTTTTAGGGGAGGAAAATAGAGGGAACTTATAAGTTATCTATATACAGTATGTACAAAGAAAATAAAAATATACGCGGAGGACAAATAATTTGAAAATAAGAGAGATTGAAATAAAAAATCCTGTCATTATGGCACCAATGGCAGGAATCACCAATATGGCTTTTCGTAAAATCGTGAAAGAATTTGGCGCAGGTCTTGTCTATTCGGAAATGGTAAGCGATAAAGCTATTTGTTATGGAAATCAAAAGACAATTGAGATGTTACAAGTGGATGAAGGAGAACACCCTGTTAGTATCCAGTTATTTGGTGGAGAAGTAGAAAGTATGGTTGAAGCCGCTAAATTCATTGATCAACATTCCAATTGCGATATTATTGATATTAACTGTGGCTGTCCTGTTAATAAAGTATTAAAGGCCAATGCGGGAAGCAAATTACTACAAAATCCCCAACTGATTTATGATATTGTAAGTAATATTGTTAAAAATGTAAGTAAACCAGTAACAGTAAAGATTAGAAGTGGTTTTGATAAAGAACATATTAATGCGGTAGAAGTTGCAAAACTTATTGAAAAAGCAGGAGCAAGTGCAATTGCTATTCATGGAAGAACACGTTCACAAATGTATGAAGGAAAAGCTGATTGGTCGATCATTAAAGCTGTTAAAGAAGCAGTTTCTATTCCTGTTATTGGTAATGGGGACATTCGAAGCGTAGAAGATGCGAGAAGAATGCTTGAAGAAACAGGCTGTGATGCCATCATGATTGGACGTGCAGCGCTTGGAAATCCATGGCTTATTAAGCAAGTTGTTGAAAGTTTAGAACATGAAACAGACATTCTTGAACCAACGTATAAAGAAAAAATAGACTGGTGTTTAACTCATGCTAAAAGATTAATGTCTATTGAACCTGAACGTATTGCGATGTCACAAATGAGAGGACATGCACCATGGTATATTAAAGGATTAAAAAATTCTTCAGCTGTTAAAAATGAACTTTCAAAAGTCAATACGTATGAAGAATTAGAAAAGATTCTTAAAGATTATGAACAATTTTTAGATACATTATAAAAAGCAACTAACTAGTAGGGAAACTAGAGCTTTTTATGAACAAATAAAGGGAAAATAAAAAAATGGAAAATTACTTTTCCAATTTTTCATTAATTAATAAACGAATTGTTTTATAAAGATGTGGTTTAAATTCTTCAATAGGAAGAGGTTGCTTTTCTACAATGGAAGTAAAAACAGTAGAACTTACAAGTTCAATAATCATAAATAAAGTCATTTCAGGATATTCTAACGGAATATCCTTTTCTTTTACTTCATTAATAAATAATTCCTTAATTCCTAACTCTTCACTATCTAATAAATCTGTTAATTTTTCACTATAAAGTCCTAAAGAAAGATTTTTTTGAATAAACTTAAGAATATTAGGTCGTGCAATTAAAGCATCTATAATCGAATCAATAATAAAAATGATTTTATCATCTAAACGATCAAAATGATATTTATTGGCTTCTTTACACGCGTTTGAAAAAAATTCATGTGATGTCTTTGCGAGCAAAACATCTTGTAATTCATATTTATCTTTAAAATAAAGATAAAATGTTCCTTTCGCAATGCCAGCATCGTGAACAATATCTTGAATCGAAGTTTTTTTAATTCCTTTTTCAGAAAAAAGATGAAGAGCAGTACTTAACAATTTACGTTCTTTTTCTTGTTTATTATCATTTATTTTTGATTTTATCTCTTGAATCGCCATTTTAACACTTCCTTTAGCATTAATTGTATGTTCTTCAAAATAAAAAGTCAACGAAAGACAAAGAAATAATTGAATAAATGACTTTTAGTCATTTATGTATTGACCGTTGGTCACTTTAATGCTACTATCATAAATGACCGATGGTCACTTTAGGAGGAGAGAATATGAAAAAGCTAGGAGAAGCAATAGGAAGATTTGTGGTAAAGCATAAACTTTTTATTGTTGTTGCATCATTACTTCTTTGTATTCCATCGATATTTGGATATCTTAATACAAAGATTAACTATGATATTTTAGTTTATTTACCAAAAGATATTGAAACCATGAAAGGACAAGATATTCTTGCAGAAGATTTCGATATGGGTTCTTTTGCGATGTGTATTGTTGAAAATATGGATTCAAAAGATGTTTTAGATTTAGAGGATAAATATAAAGAAATTGATGGGGTTGTTAAAGTTATTTCAGCTAATGACCTTATTGGAACAACAATTCCTCAAGAAATGTTGCCAAGTGAAGTAACAAAACAATATAAAAAAGGAAACAGTGAATTAATGCTGGTTACTTTTAAAGATAGTACGATTGCTATTGATGCCATTGAAGAAATGCGTACACTTACCAGTGAAGAAGTTGTTAAAATTGGCGGGATGTCTGCTTCTACTTTAGATACAAGTATCGTAGCTGAGAGTGAAATCATTACGTATGTTTTAGTAGCTGTTGCTTTGGTTTTGCTTGTTTTAATGATTTTATTAGATTCTTATGTTGTACCATTTTTATTACTAGGAAATATTGGACTTGCGATTCTTTATAATATGGGAACAAATGTTTTTATTGGTGAAATTTCTTATATTACAAAAGCGATTGCTGCTGTTTTACAGCTTGGGGTAACTACAGATTTTTCAATTTTCTTATATCATAAATATGAACAAGCAAAAGAAAAAGTAAAAACAAACAATGAAGCGATGACACTTGCTATTGGGGATACACTTGTTTCTATTGCAGGAAGTTCATTAACAACCATTGCAGGTTTTTTAGCACTATGTACAATGCAACTTACTTTAGGGTTTGACATAGGAGTTGTTATGGCCAAAGGTGTATTCATTGGGGTACTTTCAACTATTACGATTTTCCCAGCATTTTTATTAGTATTTGATAAAAGTGTTTTCAAAACAAAACATAACCCATTAATTCCATCTTTTAATACAATTAAAGGATTTGTAGTTAAACATTATAAAATTATTTTAGTAGTGGTATTAGTGATTGTTTACCCTGCTTTTTATGGAAATAATCATGTAAAAAGTTATTACAATCTAACAAAAGATTTACCACAAGATTTAAAAAGCTGTGTTGCTAATAGTAAATTAAGTGATGACTTTGATTTAGTTGCTTCACAAGTTATTTTAGTTAATAAAAATCTTAAAGATAATGATTTAAATAAAATGGTTGATGAAATTGAAAAGATTGATTCAATTAATCTTGTATTATCACCTTCACAACTTGCTAATCTAGGAATTCCAGATGAAATGATTCCTAGTGATGTTAAAGATATTTTTGAAAGTGATCGTTATAAAATGATTTTTGTCAATTCAACAAATGAAATAGCGACAGATGAATTAAATAAAGTCATTGATCAAATTGAAAAAGTCATCAAAAAATATGATAAAAATGCTATAATGGCCGGGGAAGGTCCTTGCATGAAGGATTTGGTTAATATTGCAGATGAAGACTTTAAAAACGTAAGTATTGCCTCAATTGGTATTATTTTCATTATTATGTTATTTGTCTTAAAATCAATTTCATTACCAATACTCCTTGTATCTGGTATTGAACTTGCTATCCTTATTAATATGGCAATCAGCTATTATACAGGGGATGTCTTACCATTTGTAGCTTCTATTGTGATTGGAACAATTCAATTAGGTGCAACAATTGATTATGCCATCTTACTTACAACAAAATATTTAGAAAAGCGCTCAAGTGGTTTAGAAAAAATACCAGCTATGGACCATGCAATTTCTATTTCAGCGAGCTCAATCTTTGTTTCAGGAATGTCATTTTTTGCAGCAACGTTTGGCGTAGGTATGATTTCTAAATTAAATATGATTGGTTCGTTATGTAATCTTATGTCACGAGGAGCACTTATTTCAATGATGATTGTTATTTGTGTAATACCAGCCATCTTACTTGTCTTTGATAAAGTCATCATTTGCACAACAGTTGGTTTAAAAAAGCTTAATGTAAAAGGGGAATGCTAGTATGAAAAAAACAAAATTAATCACATCTTTAACAGTTGCATCGGCTTTAGTTATGGGTTCAGTTGTTCCTGCCTTTGCGTATTCAAAAGAAGAAACAGTCTATACAAAATTAAAAACAAATGGTACAGAAAAAACAACGGTTGTTTCACAACATCTTATTAATGACCAAAAAGAAACAACACTTGAAGATCAAACAACACTAACTAATGTTAAAAATATGAATGGAAAAGAAACATTCAAACAAAACGGAGAAACCATTACTTGGCAAACAAGTGATGGACAAGATATTTATTACCAAGGGAAAACGAAAGCATCATTACCAATCTCAATGAAAGTAACTTATAAATTAGATGGTCAAAAAATGAAGCTTAAAGAAATGCTTGGTAAAAAAGGAAAAGTAGAAATCAAGATTGATTATACAAATAATGAAACAAAAACAGTGGATGGTAAAGAACTTTATGTGCCTTTTGTTGTGACTACAGGAACAATGCTTCCAACCAACAATGCTTCTAATGTTGAAGTTACAAATGGAAAAGTCATCAGTAATGGCTCATCAAATATTATCATGGCGATTGCAGCACCAGGTTTATCAAAAAACTACAATAATAATAAAGATTTAGAAAAATTTAATTCAGTTACAATTAAATATGATACAACAAAATTTAAATTAAATAGTTTAATGTCTGTTGCTACACCATCTTTATTATCAGATACAGATATTAACTTTGATGATATGAATGAAATTTATGATAATGTGGATACTTTAAATAGTTCATTTAATCAAATTATTTCAGGAGGCCAAGCCTTACAATCAGGATTAAAACAATATGCCTCAAAATATAATGAATTTGATCAAGGGATTGGTTCTTTAAAAACAGGTGTTACAGCAACACTTACAGGATCACAAAGTTTATCAGCAGGAATTGAAAAAATTACAAGTGGTTTAACACAGCTTGATAGCCAAAGTGCTACATTAGTAGCGGGAGCAAAACAAGTTTTTGATACTTTATTAAATACGGCTCAAACTCAAATCAATAATCAACTTGCTGCTTATAATATCAGTATCGCTTTAACCACAGATAATTATCAAGAAGTATTAAAAGGTCTTATGGCTCAACTTCCAGCACAAGCAAGTTCTTCAATTCAAAGTGCTTTAGATCAATTAAATGCGTATAATCAATTTTATCAAGGTTTACAAAGCTATACAGCAGGTGTTGCAGCACTTAAAGAAGGTTCACAAAGTGCTTTAGATGGATCAAAACAATTAACAGAAGGAATTGATGCGGTTGAAAGTGGAAGTGAATCTCTTGCAAATGCAAGTAGTCAATTAAAAGATGCAAATAAACAACTTGCAAGTGGTAGTGATGCTCTTGTTGAAGGATTGACTCTATTTAAAAGTAAAGGTTTAGATAAGATTTCTGATGTTTTAAATAATACAGTTAAAAAAGATGTTAAAACAACAAAAAAAATAATGGATCTTGCCAATGATTATAAAACACTTACTGGTTCAAAAGAAGGTGTCGAAGCAAGTACAAAATTTATCATGATTATCGATTCAAAGTCTAAAAAATAAATCATATTTTTACAAAAAAGGAGAAAGTAATAAATTTTTATACATTTCTCCTTTTTTTGTTAAGAAAAGTCTTGATTATATGCGGTTTTTTTTAAGAAAAAACCTTTACAAAAAAAATATTTGGTATAGAATACTTAACAAGGAGGAAGTAGAAACTTAGGTTTTGAAGTTATCAAAATGAAAACAATGCTCGAAGTACAATACCAAGAAAAAAATGTTAAAGATGGTGATTTAGATAAATATGTTAAAGAAACTTTAAAAGAACAAGGTGTTAAATCAACTGAGGTTGATACTTTAAATATTTATTATTTACCAGAAACAGCTAAAGTATTCTTTGTAGCTATTAAAAAAGATGGTTCTGAATTTAAAGGTGAATTAGATGTTAATGCAATGCCTGAATATCCAAAAGTTGTTAAAAAACCAGCCACAAAAAAAGCACCAGTTAAAAAAACTAGAAAATAAGAAATTGATTGGTTCGTCTTGTAGAAATACAAGGCTTTTTTATTTCTTAATTTTGGAAATCAATAGTTTGTTTTGGTTGAAAGGATTATTGTATTTTTGAAAGGTAGGAATGAATATGAAAAAAGTTGCAGTGATTATTGCTCCAGGATTTGAAGAAGGAGAAGCATTAACGATTGTAGATATTTTAAGAAGAGGTCAAATCCAATGTGATACCATTGGCTTTGAAAAAGAAGTTCAAGGAGGACATGAAATTGTCTTACGATGTGATTCTGTTTTAAATGAATCATTACTTGATTATGATATGGTTGTTTTACCAGGAGGTTATGATGGAATTGAAGCGATGAAGGAAAATAAACAGTTTCTTTCATTCCTTCAATCAATGAATAAGGATCATAAATATATTTGTGCTATGTGCTGCCCGGCTGCTTTAGAAAAGGCAAATATTTTAATCAATAAAAAATTTACGGCTTATCAAGGGTACGAAAATAAAATTAATCTTTTAACCCTTAGTATTTTATGTATGTGTTTATTCACTATTTTACATACATCCATCACAGGTATTTCTCAATATCTATCGAGTATTGCTTTAAGTGTCCAACTTTCTACAAAAATAGGAGCAACTTTTATGTCACTTACTATGATTGGTAATATTTGTACAAAGTTATTGATTGGTTTTTTAACGAATGTAGGAAGTGTAAGTTCATTAACTTTGATTGGATATTTATCAAGAGTTATCAAGTTGTCTTTATCATTGCTTTGTTCTTTCATCTTATTAATTTAATGTTGTTATTAGAGATTTGTTCACGCTATAATAACAAAGGTGATAGAAATGAAATATTGTAGTGAATGTGGAACAAAACTTATTTTAAAAGAATGTGCTATTGATGGAGAGGTTCCTTATTGTCCAACGTGTAAACAATTTCGTTTTCCCGTGTTTAATAGTGCTATTTCTACAATTATCTTTAATCCAACAAAGGATAAGATACTACTTATTAAACAATATGGAAAAGATTTTAATGTATTAGTTGCTGGGTATATTACAAAAGGTGAAAATGCGAAAGAAACCCTTATTAGAGAAATCAAAGAAGAAGTCAGTTTAAATGTGGTGGAATATACATATAATGATAATGAATATTATCAACCTTCTAATACATTAATGCATAATTATGCCGTTGTTGTTGATAGCGAAGATTTTAAACTTACAAATGAAGTTGATGAAGCACATTGGTATTCAATTGAAGAATCAAGAAAAGAAATTAAACAAGGATCGCTTGCACATTCATTTTTAGAAAGGTATTTAAAAAAACAGCAGTAGCTGTTTTTTATTTACCAATATTTTCAATAGATGTTTTAATTGTTTGATTTCCTGGTTGCCATTTAGCGGGACATACATCATTACCATGTTTATAGACAAATTGACAAGCAAGCAGTCTTCTTAAAAGTTCATCTGCATTTCTACCAACATTTCCTGCATTGACTTCATAGATAACAATTTTTCCTTCAGGATCAATAATAAAACTTCCTCTTTGTACAAGACCTTCCTTTTCATCAAAAATATCAAAATCATAAGCAAGTGCATGACTTGGATCGCCAATCATAGGATATTCTATCTTAGATATATTTTCAGAAATATCATGCCAAGTTTTATGGGCAAAATGGGTATCGGTTGAAATTGCATAAATTTCGCATCCTGCATTTTTAAATTCTTGATATTTTTCTTGTAAATCTTCAAGTTCTGTAGGACAGACAAAGGTAAAATCGGCAGGGTAGAAGAAAAAGAGATTCCATTTGCCTAAAAGGTCTTTCTTTGTTATTTTTTTGAATTGTTTTTGATGATAAGCAAAAGCTTCAAAATCATCAATTTTTTTATAAAGCATTGACATAAAAACACCTCCAATAACATTATGGAAAGATGGCTCAAGAATATAATCACATAATTAACAGTAATTCTTTACACTTTTGACACAAAAAAGTAGTATTGAGTTCACAAAAGCTGGGTATATTAAATATGTAAAAGATAAATAACCTTTTACAATATGAATAATTTTTCATATTCCCTTCCCAATTATATATATCAAAGAGAGCCGAGAGGCTTTTTTTGCGTTTGAAAAGAACTTTTCATGATTTTTACTTATTTTGAAGAGAAAAAGATAAAGACTTTTCAAAATAATCTATGAAAAAGAAATCCATTTATTTACTTGTTAGAATGTATGTGTAGTTGAAGGAGGAATTGAAAAATGAAATTAATGTTAGTTTGTAATGCAGGAATGTCAACAAGTATGTTGGTATCTAAAATTGAAAGTGCTGCAAAGGAACAAGGAATAGAACTTGAAGTTGCTGCTTTTCCACTTACTCAAGCTGAAAAGGTTATTGATGATTGGGATGTCGTCATGTTAGGTCCACAAGTAAGACATTGTTTACCACAACTAAAAAAGGCAACAGATAAAACACCAATTGAAGTCATTGATATGAGAGATTATGGTCTTATGAATGGTGCCAATGTTTTAAAGAAAGCATTAGAAATTGTGAATAATAAATAATAAAGGGGATGATTCTTTTGGATGAATTTTATAAGGATTTATATATGGATGTTTTTAAAAAATGGATTTGTTTTCAAAAATCTCCTCATTATAGAATCAAAGAATGTAAAGATTTTGTCCAACTAGAATCACCCTTTGGAATTGCGGAAGTGACTTTTAATCTATATTGTATTATTGAATTAAAAGTTACTTCTAAAAAAAGAGAAGAACTCGATTTTTATTTACATTTTCAAATGAATACACTTAAACATGCAGTTTCTTTATTTAATGAGATGCTCGTATGTTTACTAAAATTAGATCATGAAGCAAAAACAAAAGTTCTATTATGTTGTAGTGGAGGTTTAACAACAAGTTACTTTGCTCAAGAAATTAATAAAGCAAGTAAATTACTAAAAAATACAATAGAAGTTAGTGCGGTAGGTTATAATCAGCTTTATCAAATTGGTCAACAATTTGATTTCATTTTCTTAGCACCACAAATTTCTTATTTACATGCACAAGTTCAAAGTATTTTAAAAGATCAGGTTGTTATGAAAATACCTCCACTTGTTTTTGCTCGTTATGATGTAGGAACATTGCTTAAGATGATTGAAAATTCAAAGAGTAAAAAAATAGTGCATGTTCAAGAAAAAGAAAATGACTTAAAGCTAGATATTAAGAATAAACAACAAATAGCGTGTTTGACAATTTTTAAAAATAAAGAACGTATTCATATAGTGTATCGAATTTATATACAAGGAAAAGTTTTATTTCAAAATGAAATTATCAAATATAAAATTCATATACAAGATATCTATGATTTAATAGATACGCTCATTATTCAATATCCAAAACTTTCTACAATTAGTCTTTCATTGCCTGGTATTGTTGATGCAGGAAAGATTTCTTCAACATATATAAGTGGCGTTGAAAATGAAAATATCGAAGAAAGATTAAAACAACGATATAAGCAACAAATAAAGCTATATAATGATATAAACGTTGCAGCGATGGGTTATTATGTGACGCATTCAGAAAATAAGAATCTTTTTTTCTTATTTCAAGCGATTTCTTTAAATGCAGGGGCAGGAATCATCGTTAATGGAAAACTCATTGAAGGTTTTTGTCATTTGGCCGGAGAAGTTTCTTATTTACCTTTAGAACTTTCACAAAAACAAGAAGAACTTTCTAAAACACCAGAAGGAACTTTAGAAATTGTAAGCAAAATTATTCTTACAACGATGTACCTTGTGGCACCTGAAGTTATTGTAATCTTTAGTGAACTATTACCAGATTTTAAAGTGTTAGAAGAAAAAACAAAGGAATTGATGTCACAGCATCAAATTCCTAAATTAATTAAAGTAAATAATGTGATAGAATATATGTTAGTTGGACAAATGTATTTATGTTTAAAGGAGGTAGATTAAATGTTTACAGATTATCATGTGCATACAGAATTTAGTGATGATTCTGATTATTTAATGGAAGATGTTATCAAAGATGCTATTACTATGAAAATGGATGAAATTTGTTTTACCGATCATGTGGATTACGGCATTAAAAGGGATTTTGATGATCCAAGAGGAATGCATTATAGAAAGGGTGGACCTGGTGAACCAGAAAAGATGCCACTTGCAAATGTGGATTATCCAAAATATTTTGAAAAGATCGAATTTTTAAGAAAGAAATATCCTGAAATTGTGATTAAACAAGGTATGGAATTTGGTATACAAATGCATACAATTGATCTTTATCAAAAACTCTTTGATAAATATTCTTTTGATTTTATTATTTTATCTTGTCATCAAGTAGAAGATAAGGAATTTTGGACACAAGATTTTCAAAAGGGAAGAACTCAACAAGAATATAATGAACGTTATTATCAAGAAATTTTAGATGTGATTAAAAATTATAAAGACTATAGTGTTTTAGGTCATTTGGATTTGATTTCTAGATATGATGAAAATGGTCCATATCCTTTTGAAAAAATCAAACCAATGATTCAAGAAATATTAGAAATTGTGATTAAAGATGAAAAAGGAATTGAAGTTAATACTTCAAGTCATCGCTATGGTTTAAAAGATTCACAACCATCTAGAGATATTTTAAAGCTTTATAAAGAATTAGGTGGAAAGATTATTACAATTGGTAGTGATAGTCATAAGATAGAACATTTAGGAGCCTATATTAATGAAGCTAAAGAATTATTAAAAGAGTTAGGGTTTGAATACTATTGTACGTTTGAAAAGATGGAACCTATATATCATAAATTATAAAGGAGTGAGAAATCACTCCTTTTAATCTATATAGTTTTTAATTTTATATTCTAAATTTTTTTGATAATCTCTATTGAAATAACAAGCATAGATACAATCTAATAGATATTGTAAAGAGATTCTTGAAGAAAAAGAGGCAATCTTTTCTTCAGAATCTTCATAAGAAGAAAAATAGAGATGATATTTCGCGAATTGATCAATCGGTGTATGAATTGTGGAAGAAATCAAAATAATAGGTATATTCTTTTGATTTAATTCTTGAACAATATTTTTAATTTGGGGTGTTCTCCCTGCATAACTAATAAGCATTACAATATCACCTTCTTTACAAAGTTGAACATTCCAATGTTGATAGTAGGCTTCTTTAATCACATCTACTTTAACTCCTATTTCTAACATACTTTGTTGGAAAGATTCAGCCATAAAATAATTACCAATAGAAGGGAAAATATAAATATTATTGGCTTTTTTTAAAGCTTGAACAATATGTAAAAGTTCATCTAAATCAATAAGATTGAAAGTGTTTTTTAATGTTTGTTCATAAAGTGACAACATTAGTGTCATGATTTGATGGTGGGTATCTGTTTTTTTAAAAGGATAGTTATAATCTATTTCTTTTAAATCTTTATTATTTTTCAAGCTTTCAGAAATTTGGAGCTTTAATTGATTTAAACCATTGATATCGAGTTTTTCCATGACACGATAAATTGTAGAAATAGAAACATAGCTTGTTTTTGCGAGTTGTTGTAAAGAAAGTTGAATAACATCATAAGGATGATTGAGTATAAATTGAGTAAATATTTCTTCACTTTCAGTAAAAGAAGTTATGCTTTTTATTTTAGTAAATAGATCCATAAAAATTCTCCTAAGATTTAATATGATTTATTATAACATTTAATTTAAATAGAAATATAATTTTATTTTAAAAAAACAAGAGGCTTTTTTTGTATTTATAATCTTGATAAAATGAGATGGGGTGATGAAAATGTATAGTGATTATCATGTACATACTTATTATAGTGATGATAGTACGTATTTAATGGAAAATGTTATTAAAGATGCAATAACAAAAGGAATGGACGAAATTTGTTTTACCGATCATGTAGATTATGGAATCAAAAAGGATTGGGATGAAGGTCCAGTAGAATATCTTTATGGACAACCACAAGTCAATGTGGATTATCCAAAGTATTTTAAAGAAATAGAAAGTTTAAGAAAAAAATATCCTGAAATTATAATTAGACAAGGTATGGAATTTGGTGTACAAGTTCACACAATACCACGTTATCAAAAACTTTATGAACGATATGATTTTGATTTTATTATTCTATCTATACATCAAGTTAATAATCAAGAATTTTGGACACAAGATTATCAAAAAGGAAAATCACAACAAGAATATATGGAAGGTTATTATCAAGAAATGTTGAATGTGATTAAAAAGTATAAAAATTATAGTGTGTTAGGTCATTTGGATTTGATGACACGTTATGATGAAATTGGTAATTATCCTTTTGAAAAAGTAAAACCAATAATTACAAAAATATTAAAAATCGTTATTAAAGATAGTAAAGGAATTGAAATCAATACATCTAGTCGTCGTTATGGTTTAAAGGATTCAACACCTTCGAGAGATATTTTAAAGCTTTATAAAGAATTAGGCGGGAAGATTATTACGATTGGTAGTGATAGTCATAAGATAGAACATTTAGGAGCTTATATTGATGAAGCAAAAGAATTATTAAAAGAGTTAGGCTTTGAATTTTATTGTACATTTGAAAAAATGAAACCCATCTTTCATCAATTATAAAAACATTTTGCAAAATAAAAAAACATGTAAATACTTGCGATATAAGAAAGAGTCGTCTATAATGTGAAAGGTTTGGATATTTTTGGAAATTGAAGGAGAAAAAAGTGAAAGAAAATTATGATGTAATCGTTGTTGGTGCAGGTCCAGCAGGAATTATGACATGTTACGAATTATATTTAAAAAATCCTGAATTAGAAGTATTGCTTATAGATAAAGGACATGACGTTATGAATAGACATTGTCCTATTAAAGATAAAAAGATCAAACAATGTCCAGTTCATAAAGATCGTGAACCTGGATGTATCCCAGCGTGTTCTATTACTGATGGTTTTGGAGGAGCGGGTGCTTACTCTGATGGTAAATTTAATATTACGAGTGAATTCGGTGGTTGGTTAACTGATTACTTAAGTAACGATGAAGTAGAAGATGTCATTCATTATGTAGATAACCTTTATTTAAAACATGGAGCTACTAAAGAAATTACAGATCCAACAACAGATAAAGTAAAAGAAATTGAACACCGTGGATATGCTGTTGGGTTAAAACTTTTAAGAGCAAAAGTAAGACATTTAGGTACAGAAGAAAACTTAAGAATTATGACAGAAATGTCTAATGAATTAAAACAACATATGGACTTACAATTTAAAACATCTGTTCAAGATATTATTGTAGAAGATCATCATGCAACGGGAATTGTTTTAGAAAATGGACAAACAATTCACGCTAAAAAAGTTGTTTTAGCGCCTGGTAGAGATGGTTCGGCATGGCTTACAAAAGTTTTATCAAATCAAGGATTAAAACTTTATAATAATCAAGTAGATATTGGTGTTCGTGTAGAAACAAGCAATATTGTTATGGAAGAAATTAATAAGAACTTATATGAAGGTAAATTTGTTTACAATACTTCAGTAGGAACAAAAGTAAGAACTTTCTGTTCAAATCCTAGTGGTCATGTTGTTATTGAAAACCATAGTGGAACAATGCTTGCTAATGGTCATGCTTATCATGATCCAAAACTTGGAAGTAAAAATACAAACTTTGCTTTACTTGTATCTCATACATTTAGTGAACCATTCAATGAACCAAATGAATTTGCCCATGAAATATCAAAATTAGCGAATAAATTATCAAATGGTTCGGTTATTGTTCAAAGATATGGAGATATCAAACGTGGAAGAAGAACAACATATAAGAGATTAAAAGAAGGATATACAGATCCTACTTTACCAGAAGCAGTACCTGGAGACTTAGGACTTGTGTTACCATACAATACAATGAAATCAATTATTGAAATGATTGAAGCGTTAGATAATGTAACACCAGGTATCGCTAATGAACATACTTTATTATATGGTGTAGAAGCAAAATTCTATTCAGCAAGACCAAAAGTAAGAGATGGTTTTGAATCTGAAATTGATGATTTATATGTTGCTGGTGATGGTGCAGGACTTACAAGAGGGCTTGCCCAAGCGGGTGCAAATGGTATTTTAGTCGCACGACATATTGTTGAAAATATTAAATAATAAAAAGAAAAACATGTTTTAAAAATGAAAACATGTTTTTTTATCTTAATAAATTATTTTAATCGAAGAGATGAAAGTATATTATTTTTTCGAGGACAAAAAAGAATAGAGAAGAGATTCAAAAATAATGAGAACTTGTCCAAAGAAAGCGTTTGGAACAAGATTATCATGATAAAAAGGATTATAGTGACCGATGATAATAGGTAAAGTGGCATACTGACTTATTTTTGATTTTTCATTACCAGTAAAAGTAATGATATCAATATGATTATTTTTAGCTGTTTTAACAACTTCTTCAAGCCTTGTTGTAATTCCTGAATTGGAGATGACAATGAGAAAGGTTGAGTCTTGAAAACTAACATCTAACATTTCCATATGAAGAACACTCATGGCACAAAAGCCATTAAGAGTTAATCTTTGTGAAATGTAATCAGCAATTGGAGCTGAAAATCCCATACCAAAAACAACGATTTTACTATTTTTATGTTTCTTTAATAATTGAATAAAATGAGGTAAATAGTTTTCGTATTTTTGAGCAGGAGCATTATTATGAGTGTTGCTAGATAGATGATAAATCATATCACTATAACCACTAAATTCTAATTTATTACATAAACGATAGATGGCAGAAGTTGATGTAAAATTATCTTTTGCCATTTGTCTAATGGTAATATTTTTCAATTGTTTTTGATTTTTCTTAATATATTCCAATATAGAGACTTCTAATTCATTTAAATCAAATTTATCTTTTAAATGATCAATATTCATAAGTTTCACCTCACAATAATTATGTCATAGAAAAAATAAAGGAGCAAGAAAAATGGCAAAAGCAATGTACGACCCTTGGTCAAAAATCGTTACAAAAAATGGCTATGCAGGAGATGAGGTTATTTCTGCTTTGCAAAAATCAATTAGACGTGCCAAAGAAGAAGATGCATGTATGTTTGCTTATGAAATGTATATTTCTTCACCACAATTATTAGAAAAAATGTGGAGACGTTTACTTACAATTTCAGTAGAAGATATTGGAATGGGAGATCCAATGGCTGCAGTTCTAGTCAATAATCTCTATCAAATGTCTAAAAACTTTGAATATGCAGATGGTGATCAACCAATGTATTTCATTCATGCAATTCGTTACTTATGTAGCTGTCAAAAAGATCGTTCAAGCGATTTATTAAAAAATATTTGTATTAAATCATTTGCGATGGGTAAATTCCCAGAAATTCCTGATGTTGCTTTAGATAAGCATACAGTAAGAGGAAAAGCAATGGGACGTGATTCTTTCCATTTCTTACATGAAGCAAGTAAAGTTATTCCACAAATGGAAGTAGATAATGATTATAAAGAACGTTATGCAAAAATTTTAGAAGAATACGATCCAGAAAATGTCGTAGATACAGCCTTTACATTTAATGGTTGGCAATTTTAATAGATAAATTATATTTTGAGGGGAATATAGAATGATAGAAAAATTAGAGAAGGTATTAGAGCCTTTTGCAAATAAGCTCGCACAACAAAGACACCTACAAGCAATTTCATCAGGAATGATGATGCCACTTGGATTAATCGTTATAGGATCATTATTTTTGATTGTTGCGAATCCACCAATTAATTTAGATTTAGTCGATTTACATACAGGAAACATCTTTTTAAAAGTTTTAATAGGTTGGAAACAATTTGCGGTTGCTAACTATGATGTACTTACATTACCATATAATTACACAATGGGATTGGTTGGCTTAATTTCTGCTTTTGGTATTGCTTATTGTTTAGCAGAAAGCTATCAAATGAAATCAGCTGTTTATGGAATTATTGCTATGTGTACTTTCTTAATGGTGTCAGCACCATTAAAAGATGGTGGTATTTCAACAAGTTATTTAGGAGCTGATGGATTATTTGTTGCCATTGTTATTGCATTAGTTTCTGTGGAAATTTCGCGTTTTGTAAGTCAAAAACTTGTTATTTCTTTTCCAGGAAGTGTGCCAAGTGCAGTTACTGATTTTGTAAATAGTTTGTTGCCACTTGCTGCAAACATTATTATTATATACGGTTTAAATGTTGCTTTGATGGCAGCTACAGGTAAAAACTTACCGGCTTTTATTATGTCTATTTTAACACCAGCTATTTCAGGTGTAGATAATATTTGGATGTTTATGGGAATTTATTTATTTTCAAATATTTTATGGTTATTTGGAATTAATGGTTCTTCTATTGTTTTTCCAATTGTTTTTGCTTTATGTATCGCAAATACCGGAGTGAATGCTGAACTTGTTAATGCAGGAAAAGCACCAACAGCTTTAATTAACTTACAAATGTTTAGATATGTATTACTAGGTGGGGCAGGAAATACATTAGGACTTGTTTTATTAATGTGTAAATCAAAATCAAAACATATTCGTTCAATTGGACGTTTAAGTGTATTGCCTAGTATATGCGGAATTAATGAACCAATTATTTTTGGAACACCAATCGTTCTAAATCCAATTTTATCAATTCCGTTTCTAATCATGCCATGTCTTTCGGCAGGTCTTGGTTATCTTGTTCAAAGTATGGGACTTGTTTCATTAGGTTATATTGTCGATCCATCGTTTACACCATTCTTTGCACAAGGATTCTTATCGGCGTTAGATATTAGAAATGTTATTTTCATGTTCGTGTTAATAGCACTTTCAGTTGTTGTTTATTATCCATTCTTTAAGGTATATGAAAAAAATACTTTAGAACATGAAGGTGAATAATGATGAGGTATAGGCTTAGGCTTATACCTTTTTTATTGAATTTACCTGTTTCTTCCTATATAATCATAGATAATATGAGGGGGACATATTATGATTATTAGTGGAAAAGAGATTTCAACAAAGATCAAGAATCAATTAAAAGAAGAAGTTGAACAAATGAAAAATAAATATGATCGTTTACCAAAACTTGCGGTTATTTTAGTAGGGGAAAATCAAGCAAGTCAAGTATACGTTAGAAATAAAGAAAGAGGATGTTCTTATGTAGGAATGGATTCTTTAAAAATTACACATGATGCAACTTTTAGTGAAGAAGAACTTTTAAATGAAATCAAACAATTAAATGAAGATGATACAGTAGATGGAATTTTAGTACAACTACCATTACCAGATCATATCAATGAAGATAAGGTTTTAGAAGCTATTGACCCATCAAAAGATGTAGATGGTTTCCATCCTGAAAATGTTGCTAAACTATTTTTAGGACAAAAAAGCTTGGTTCCATGTACACCTAAAGGAATGATGGTTTTACTAGATGAAATTAATTATGATTTAACAGGGAAAGAAGTTGTTGTTGTAGGAAGAAGTAATATTGTCGGAAAACCGGTATCTTTATTATGTTTACAAAAAAATGCGACAGTTACAATTGCACATAGTAAAACAAAAGATTTAAAAGAAGTTTGTCAAAGAGCAGATGTTTTAATTGCAGCTGTTGGTCGTGCGAAAATGATTAATCGTGATTATGTTAAAGAAGGTGCCGTTGTTTTAGATGTAGGAATTAATCGTGATGAAAATAATAAACTTTGTGGAGATGTAGATTTTGAAGATGTAAAAGATAAAGTTTATGCGATTACTCCTGTTCCAGGAGGAATTGGACCAATGACTATTACGATGTTATTACATAATACTTTGGAGGCATTTTATCATCATCAAGGAGAATAATTATGGATTATCAATTAAATGATATTGTAGAAATGAAAAAACAACACCCATGTAAGAAATCAAACCAATGGAAAATTGTAAGAATGGGTGCTGATATTAAAGTAAAATGTTTAGGATGTAATGCAATTGTTATGTTTTCTAGACGTGATTTTGAAAAACGTCTAAAAAAAGTTGTAGAACATGCAGAGTAGTATTTACGAAATGAGGACAAAATTTATTTTGTCCCTTTTTTATTCTAAAAATATTAATAATTAAATAGAACTGTTTGAAAGAATTTGGTGGCTTGACAATTTTTATGTAATAATTTGAATGATAAAAATAAAAGGAAAAACCTACAGAAATGTAGGCTTTTTAAATCTTAAATAAGATTAAGCTTTTCTAAAGCGTAGGCAATACCGTTATCTTCGATGTCTTTTGTCACAAAATAAGCAATGTCTTTCATCACTTGTACACCATTAGCCATAACAATAGAATGTTTAACATAACGAAGCATACTTTCGTCATTAAAAGAATCTCCAAAAACATAACAATGATCTAAGTCACTGTGGAAATCATCAACTACAGTTTGAATACCTGTTGCTTTGGAATGATTCTTTGGTACGATTTCCCACATTTCTTCACTACGTTCAATGACATCAAAATCTTGTGAAATATTATTTCTAAATTCTTGGATATTATGATCAAACCAAATAGTAAATTTATCAAAAAAAAGATTTGGATTTTCACTTGTTGAAACGTTAAAACCGTTGTTTGTATATCTTTCTTTAATTTTTTGAACAAATTTATTTTTAATATTTGTATTAAAATAGACATGATCTTTTGATTCTAAAACAGCATCAATTTCATATTTTTTAATAAGAGATGCGATTTCTCTACATCTTTCTTGAGATAATTGATGATGATAAATCACTTGATTATGATAAGTAATATAAGTTCCACAACCACAAATATAACCATCTGGTTGTAAATTGTGAATTTCTTGATCAATTGTAGAAATAGGTCTACCGGTATTAATAAAAATAAGATGTCCTTTTTCTTTTACTTTTTTTAAAGCTTCTTTAGCACTTTGAGGAACGGTATGTGTTTTTTCACTTAATAATGTTCCATCAATATCAAAAAATAATAATTTTCTATCTTCCATTTTTTTACTCCTTCGTAGCTATTATAACGAATAATTAAAAAAATGGGATATTTTGTTTTATAAAAGTTACTCGCTCTTTTAAAAAAAGTATGATAGAATGAACCAATAAAGGAATGATGATATGAGTTTAATAATAATTTTATTTATTGTAATGCTAGTGATATTTAGTATTTTATGGGGAAATCGAACTTTTTCTGTAAAAACTTTAAATCAAATGTTTTATCACATGATTGTTCCTTGTGATGGAACAGATGATGGAATTTTTAAGGATTGGTTTATTAATTGTTTTCCACCAGCTTTTATAACGACAGTTATTGGAAGTGTTCTTCTTTATAAAACACCGTTTGTTTTTTTATTTGATTATCAAGGTATTTGTATTACGGTTTTAATTCTTGGAACGCTTTTTTATGCATTAATCAATTATCAGATTATTACGTATGTTTTTGATATGGTTCGGACATCGAAGCTTTATGAAGAACATTATGTAGATCCTAAAAATGTTGAATTAGATTTTAAAGAAAAGAGAAATTTGATTCATATTTATTTAGAATCCGTAGAAAATACGTATCTTTCTAAAGAACAAGGTGGACAAGAAGAAAATAATTATATAAAAGAATTAGGTGAATTGGCTAATGAGAATATTAATTTTTCTCATACAGATAAAATAGGGGGTTCTTATACGATTGAGGGAACACAATGGACCATTGCTTCAATGGTTGGACAAGAGGCTGGAATTCCGCTTTTATTTCCACTTTCAAAAGATAAATATGATGAACATTCTTCTTTTCTATCGGGATGTTATACATTAGGTGAAATTTTAGAAAGTCAAGGATATCAAAATCGTATTTTAATGGGATCGGATGCTAATTTTGGTTGCACTTCAAATTTTTACAAACAACATGGAAATTTTAAGATTGAAGATACGACTTCATTAAAAGAAGAAGGTAGATTACCTCAAGATTATCATGTTTTTTGGGGGTTTGAGGATAAGAAGGTCTTCGAATTTGCAAAGGAAGATCTTAATGAAATGGCTAAAAGTAAGCAACCTTTCTATATGGAATTGGTCACGATTGACACCCATACACCAGATGGCTATGTTTGTGAAGAATGTAAACATGAATATGAAAGTCAATATGCTAATGTCATCAGTTGTCAATCAAGACAAGTGGAAGCTTTTGTACGTTGGTGTCAAAAACAAGATTGGTATGAAAATACAACAATTGTTATTACAGGTGATCATAAAAGTATGTCGGAAAAATTCTTTAAACATTTAGATAAAAATTATTTACGCACCCCTTATAATTGTTTTATTAATAGTGCGGTTGAACCTATTCAACCTAAAAACAGAAAATTTGCAATCTTTGATTTTTATCCAACAATTCTAGCAAGTTTAGGAGTTCAAATCAAAGGCGAACATTTAGGATTAGGAACGAATTTATTTAGCAATGAAAAAACACTTTTAGAAAAATATGGGGTTAAAAAAATTAATAGTGAAGTGACTAAATATTCTAAGTTTTATAGAAAAGTATTGATTAATAAACAAAAGAACGTGTAATTTGCACGTTCGAGAGTGTAAAATAAACTGTGTAAGTCAGGGGCGCGCGACCTGATGAACACAGTT
>OATU01000140.1_pt1 | contig 77110 bp, 68 predicted proteins | sample 1516711 | NCBI WGS metagenome assembly OATU01 (sample SAMEA2579971, study PRJEB22360) | human gut metagenome | biome: human gut; feature: human-associated habitat; material: faeces | place: Denmark | collected 2008/2010 | reverse complement strand
CCTTTAAAAGCCCCCCGTTTTCTTCGGGGCGGCCGCCACCGCCTCCTCTACCGTAGGCACCTGAACTCTCGCCCGTGCGATATGATAGGCAATGACCTCCGAATCAATGGTGGTCTGGAAAATAGCCCCGGTATATTCCAGTTCATGGCGCAGCTTGGGCGCGTTTACCAGATTTCCATTGTGGGCCAGTCCCAGAGTGCCTTTTACATAGTTAAGAACCAGCGGCTGGGCATTTTCCCTGGTGCTGCTCCCTGCTGTGGAGTATCTCACATGGCCCACCCCGATGTTGCCATGAAGCTGCTCTAAAACCTCTGGTGTAAATACTTCGTTGCACAGGCCCATCCCCTTGTGGACACTTACCTTTCCCTTGGGTCCGTCGGTATCGCTGACTGCGATGCCGCAGCTTTCCTGTCCCCTGTGCTGCAGGGCAAAAAGCCCGTAGTAGATTGTTGATGCCACATCATTCCCCTCAAAATCATAGATCCCGAAAACTCCGCACTCTTCGCGCAGTTTTTCCTCCCCAATACCAAAGTCCATGAGATTCTGGTTCATACGGATCTTCCTTTCTTATCTTGTGGGTCTTTTACCAGCCGCGGACAGGGAAACACACGCCTGATCCGCCGGTGTTATAAGCTGCCGCTATAAAAGGGCATTGTTTCAGAAGAAATTATAATACAAACTTTTTTTGAATACAAGAATTGCTGTCATTAAAATTGCTAATGAATCCCCAGGGAGGCCTCTAATCATTGAAACGTTTCCTCTTTGAAAGGCTTCTGACGGATACGGAAAAATACAAGACGTCCCTCTCTTAAAAACAGGGACACTCCTTCTTCCACCCGTTCTGAAGCTTCCCCTTTTTCTCTGCCCGTCCTGTTAATCGGCTGAATACAGATCATCCCCTCTCCCAGCCAGCCCCATTTCTCAAACCATTCCTGGTTCCACCCGCCAAACGCACGCCATCTCTTCTCAAAATCTGCCTGATCCGCCGCCCCGGTGCACAAAACGAGTACCAGAACGCTTAAAAGAACAGATTGATATCTGCTTTTCCATTTTTTCCCTGGCCGGTTGCGCCGGATGCTCTTTTGTTTCCTGCGCTTTAAGTGCCTCCACTGTTTCACCGCCTTCCTTCGCCGTCTCTTTAAATATTTCTTTCGTTTCTTTTCCTTCATGGGCTCCTTTCCCACGCACTCCTGACTGCATTATAGACACTTTTTTCCCTTCCCGCAAGTATTCCTGTACAAAAAACAGCCCTCATTTTCCGAAGGCAGATCCGTTGTTCTGGAAAATAAGGGCTGTATTCATCATAGTATTTAGCGGTTTGTCGCACCGGTGGTGGTCATCGGCTCCGTCATATCCTTCACATCTTCTTTTATGTCATTTACGCCGTTTTTCACATCATCTGCAATTCCCTTCATCACGCCTTCATGGGTGGTATCCGGCTCTGTTCTGTTATCCAGAGTACCGGCTGTTTCCCTCTCGCCGGCGGAGGTTCCGGCCATTCCGCTCTCCGCCATCCCTCCTTCGGTTCCGTTTGCCGAGGTTCCAGGAACTGCGGAAGATGCCGAGGGCTCTCCTGAGTTTCTGCTCCCGCAGGCCGTCAACGAAGCCATAAGAACCGCTGCCAGAAGAAACATCATAACAGGTCTGATTTTTTTCATCATACATTCTCCTTTCATGCTCTGAGCCGCAAAAATGAAGTTCGCGGCTCCGGTTAATGAATCGGCCGGCTGCCGCGCGGCCCGATCCAAAAAAAGTGTATCTGAACAGGATTTTCAGATACACTTAGTATGGTTCTTATGAAAGATTTCTATTCCCCGGATTACAGTCCCACCACATCCGCCATGGTATAACGGCCCGGTTCTTTTCCTGCCAGAAACTTTGCCGCCTCCAAAGCTCCTTTTGCAAAAATAGCCTTGGAATAAGCTGTGTGGCTTATGGTCACTACCTCATCCTTTCCAGCAAATATCATGTCGTGCTCTCCCACGATGGAGCCGCCCCGTACCGAGCTGATTCCAATCTCTCTGACGTCCCGTTTTTCATGGATGCTGCTGCGGTCGGTAACAAAATGATACGCTCCGCCCATGGCTTCATTTGCAGCCTCTGCCATGGCTAACGCCGTTCCGCTGGGCGCATCCTTTTTCTGATTATGGTGTTTTTCCACAATCTCCATATCAAAGCCGGACGCAGCAAGCACTTTTGCTGCATCCTGGACTAATTTTAAAAGCAGGTTCACGCCCAGAGACATATTTGCGGAACGCAGCAGCGGGATCCTGGCGCCGGCTTCCTCCACCCGCTTTAACTGTTCCTCCAAAAGACCTGTGGTGCACAGCACCAGAGGAAGTTTCTTTGCCAGACAGTAGTCCAGCAGGCCGTCTGCTGCCTTGGCCGAAGCAAAATCCACCACTACGTCAGCCGTTTCCCGACACTCCTCCAATGACGCATATACCGGATATCCATATTTTAGTTCCGTGTTCAGGTCGATCCCTGCCACGATCCGAACTCCGTCCATCTCCTCTGCCATGGCAGAAATTACCTGTCCCATGGCTCCGTTGCAGCCGTGCATGATAATATTGATCATTTTCTGTGGTATCCTTTCTTTCACTGATTCTCATTTGCAGCCAGGCTTTACACACCTGTAAGAGGCAGATCCTACGCCAGAATACCGTAGTCCTTCATAGCCCTTTCAAGGATCGCCTGATGCTCCGGTTCCATCTCCGTCAGAGGCATCCTGAGCGGGCCTGCCTCTTTTCCCATAAGGTTCATGGCGGCCTTTACCGGAATCGGGTTTACCTCGCAAAACAGCGCATTGATCAGAGGAATGGCCTCAAGCTGCAGCCTGGCGCTTTGCTTCACATCTCCTGCAAAATAGGAGGCGCAGATCTCGTGGGCCTGTCTGGGCGCTACATTGGAAAGAACCGAGATCACTCCCTTTCCGCCCAGGGATAATAGCGGCACAATCTGATCGTCATTTCCCGAATATACATCACAGGCTCCGTCGGTCAGGTTCATCAGCTGGGCGATCCCGGAGAAATTGCCGGTGGCCTCCTTTACGCCTACGATATTTTCCACCTCACGGCACAGAGACGCAATGGTATCCGGCTGGATGTTGACGCCGGTCCGTCCGGGAATGTTGTAGAGGATCATGGGAATGGTTACCGCGTCAGCCACTGTGGTAAAATGGGCCTTTAATCCCTTTTGCGTTGCCTTGTTATAATAGGGGGAAACGACTAAAATACCGTCGGCTCCTCTCTTTTCTGCCTCCTGTGACAGGAAAACGGCAGTCTCTGTACAATTAGAGCCGGTACCCGCCACCACAGGAATTCTCTTTTTCGTCACATCACAGATAAATCCAATCACATCCAGATGCTCCTCGTGGGTCATGGTGGAAGCTTCACCGGTGGTTCCGCAGGCGATGATCGCGTCTGTGCCTCCTGCGATCTGCTCCTCTACCAGTTCCTCCAGCTTATCATAATTTACTTCTCCATTTTCCTTAAAAGGCGTAATCAGTGCAACGCCAGCTCCTTCAAAAACAGCCATAGTTATCTTCTCCTTTTTCACATAATATCATTTATATTCGGGAAATAAACAAAGTGTACATATGCCTCCTTTTATTAAGCGTTGACGAAAAAGAAGGGCTGAGGTAAATGTTCAGCCCTTCCATACAATACCGCCGGTAAGCGGATCCATATCTTCTGGTAGCTCTCCATCCACCCGGATGACAGTCACAGGATTCTTCATCCTGCGCCCAGAAACGATCCCGCAGGACTGACCGCCTCTTCGGCGCCTTTCCCTTTCCCGGACCATCGTCTGTGCCTGCCACATCTGAACCGGTACTCCTGATCGGCGCAACCTCTACTCTGTTCATATTCATATACTATCATTATTAAAAATAGATGTCAACAGGGATCTTACTCAAAACGCGTCTGAAGCTTTGTCACCTCATCCACCCACTCGTCCAGAGCAGCCGGATAAACCGTCCCTGTCATGATCAGCTCCGCTTCTGACTGTCTGGCCTGGGTAATCAGAGCACACAGCTCCTCCAGGGTGATAATCCCCTCATCCAGGATCCCCAGAATCTCATCCAGGATCAGAATATCACATTCCCCGGTTACCAGAACCTTTTTGGAAAAGTTCAGTCCGTTCCTGATATTGATCCTCGCTTCCTCCTTTTCCTCGTCAGAAAGCCGGTCAAAAACCATGGGAGACTTTTCAAAGCGAAACAGCTTAAATTCCGGCTCCAGCCTTTTGAGGACCTCCATATTGTCGGAATCCATGGAGCCCTTTAAAAACTGGACCATGATCACGTTTTTTCCGCGGATCAGAGCGCTGACCCCTCTTCCAAGAGCGCTGGCTGTTTTCCCTTTGCCCGGCCCGCAGATCACCTGTATCATACTGTCTTTCATCATTCTGCACCTCATACTGCCTTCCGGACACGCCCTTTATGTGTGTCTGGAAAATGGATTTTCAAACACACTCTAGCACAGTTTAAGAAATAATGCAAATATTTCTTATATTTTCCGTAAGAAAATCGTAAGAGGAAATACATTTTGCCTACTCTGCGTCCTGCTCCAGCTTACTGATGGACACCTCATAGGCCACTCTTTTTTCGCACTCGGTTTCGCTGAGTTTCTTCGTGTACTCCCGGCTTTGAACCCTTCCCCAGATGCGGACGCGCTCCCCCACGGTAAAGCCGGATGCAAAGCGGGCATTTCTCCCCCAGCTGATGCAGGGTATGTAATCTGATTTGCCGTAGGGCCGGTTCACTGCCAGCAAAAGATCCGCAATCTCTCTGCCCAGGGGCGTCTTGCGGTAGATTGGCGGCTTGCAGATGTATCCGTCCAAAAAGATCTGGTTGGTTCTGGTATAGTCCGTAAATTCCTCCAGAAACCGGATCTCCCTTGCAAAGACCGACAGCATCAGACGGTTCTTTACGCCCTCGTGACGGTTATAGGAACGGAACTGGCCGATGGCCTCAATGGTACTCCCCCGAAGATCCCTGTGAACGTCAATCAGCCGTTCTGACACCATAAGCGGAATCACATCTGCCTGTTCGCTGAGCCGGTTTACTGACAGCTCTGCCATGTAAAACCCTTCGCCGAATACCTCGTGGCTGAATGAGAACTCTGATATGATCTCACCGATCACGCTCACCTTATTGTTTTCAATCACTTTTTCTGCCATTGTACTTCTCCTCTTCTTTTCCAATTTCACCCGGTTGGTCATAAACCATTCCGTATGCACATAACCAGTCTATGCAATTATAACCATAAAAAGAAGGAAAACAAAGGGGAAGTCATCGCACATATTCGACACCCCCGCAGTATTCTGTCATACTTTGGCGCAAAACGGAGAAATAAGGCAAAATCCCCGGCATATTGGCTGGTATAACCAGGAAATATGCCGGGGAAACGAAATACATAGATTATTTTCTGAAGGAAGCTCTCTTTCTCTGCAGCGGATCCAGAATCTTCTTGCGGATACGCAGGCTTTCAGGGGTCACCTCCAGAAGCTCGTCGGTATCAATAAAGTCCAGGGACTGCTCTAAGCTCATGACCTTTGGCGGGGTCAGCTTTAAAGCCTCATCTGCACTGGAGGAACGTGTGTTAGTCAGTTTCTTCGTCTTGCAGACATTGATCTCGATATCCTCTGCCTTGGGGCTCTGTCCCACTACCATGCCGGAGTAAACTTTAACGCCGGGTCCGATAAAGAGCGTTCCTCTCTCCTGTGCGTTGAACAGGCCGTAGGTAATAGCCTCTCCTGCCTCAAAAGCGATCAGAGAGCCTGTGGGGCGGTAGGAAAGATCACCCTTATACTCCGCATAGCCGTCAAAAATGGTGTTTAAAATGCCATTTCCCTTCGTATCGGTCATGAAATCACCGCGGTAGCCGATCAGACCTCTGGAAGGAATGGAAAATTCCAGTCTGGAATATCCGCCTGCCGCCTGGCTCATTCCCTGAAGGGCGCCTTTTCTGGCTGTCAGCTTCTGGATCACCACGCCGGTGTACTCCTCAGGAACATCAATATACGCTAACTCCATAGGCTCCAGCTTGTGGCTGCGCTCATCATAGTGGTAGAGAACCTCTGCCTTGCTGACTGCAAATTCGTAGCCCTCACGACGCATATTTTCGATCAGAACCGACAGATGGAGCTCGCCGCGGCCGGAAACCTTAAAGCAGTCTGCGGAATCCGTCTCCTCCACCCGGAGGCTGACGTCTGTATTAAGCTCGCGGAACAGACGGTCTCTTAAGTGGCGGGAGGTGATGTATTTTCCTTCCTGTCCGGCCAGAGGACTGTCATTTACCATAAAATACATAGCAATCGTAGGCTCTGAGATCTTCTGGAAGGGAATGGCCTCCGGGTTCTGAGGGGAGCAGATGGTATCTCCGATGTGGATATCTGCAATACCGGAGATTGCCACGATGGAGCCGATCCCAGCTTCCTGAACCTCCACACGCTTTAAACCGTCAAACTCATAGAGCTTGCCGATCTTGATCTTCTTAAACTTATCGGGATCGTGGTGGTTCAGCAGCACGCACTCCTGATTTACCCTGAGACCTCCGTTGTCGATCTTTCCGATACCGATACGGCCGACAAATTCATTGTAGTCAATGGTACTGATAAGCACCTGGGTATCTGCGTCGGGGTCGCCCTCCGGAGCCGGAATATGGTTAATGATCGTCTCAAACAGGGGACTCATGTCCACTTCAGGATCTTCCACATTGTACTTGGCAAATCCCCCTCTTGCGGAGGCAAAGATAAACGGGCAGTCCAGCTGCTCATCCGAGGCATCCAGATCCATCATAAGCTCCAAGGTCTCATCAATCACTTCCTCCGGGCGGGCCTCCGGGCGGTCGATCTTGTTGATGCAGACGATCACGGACAGATTCAGTTCCAGAGCCTTCTGAAGAACAAATTTGGTCTGAGGCATGGGGCCTTCATAGGCATCCACCACCAGAACTACGCCGTTCACCATTTTAAGCACACGCTCTACCTCGCCGCCGAAATCCGCATGGCCTGGCGTATCGATAATATTGATCTTTGTATCTTTATAAAATACGGCTGTATTCTTTGATAAAATAGTAATTCCGCGCTCACGTTCAATATCGTTGGAGTCCATCACGCGCTCCTGAACCTCCTGGTTGGCGCGGAATACGCCGCTCTGCTTTAACAGCTGATCCACCAGAGTAGTCTTGCCATGGTCTACGTGAGCGATGATGGCAATATTTCTTACGTCGTCTCTCTTCATCTTCATAGTGATTCTTCTTCCTTTATATATAAAAAACTCATAGTCTAAGCCACGGTTTTATAGTATAGCATTGGTATCTTAAGATTGCAAGACCCAAATCCCGCAAAATCATCCCGGTCTGCCAAAACACTGCACTTCTTAAAATACCACCAGTTCCCCCTCTGCCATACCATAATACAGCTCCTTTATCCGACGGATCTGCGCCCGGCCGTTTGTTCCTTCTGTGATCTTTGTCCGGAATCTCTCTTCCATGGAAACAGGCACTAAAAATACAAAGACTGCTCGATCTGTGTACCGACTCTCCAGAATATCGATCCCCTCCTGGGCCGCAATATACTGAAGCTTCCCCACATGGTTATAATCAGCCTCTGCCTCCATCTGTACTCCCAGCCTTTTCTCCACTGCCACACAGTTTTTAAGCCCTTCCTTTAAGGCCCCGGAATAGGCTCTCACAAGTCCGCCTGTCCCCAGAAGGGTTCCTCCAAAATACCGGGTCACCACCGCGCAGACATCATGGAGTTCCTCTCCCTCCAGCACATCCATCATGGGTTTTCCCGCCGTCTGGGACGGTTCTCCGTCATCACTGCACCGGGCGGTCTGGCCTCTTTCTCCTATTATATAGGCGTAACAGTGGTGTCTGGCGTTCCAGTGCTGCCTGCGGATCTCCTCCACAAAGGCCAGCGCTTCTTCCTCTGTCTTAACAGGAGCAATCTGCGCTATGAACCGAGATTTTTTCTCCACAAGCTCCCCTTCTCCGCCCTCGTATATGATTTTGTAGTGTTCTACCACTTTTCTCTCTCCTTTTTTTCTTTTCTGGGGGTCAGCACCCACATTTCCCTTATTTTTCTGCTGTTTTTTATCATAATATAGTTAGGTCCCCAAGGCAAGCCATATTTATGCCCTTTTCAATTCTGTAAAACTGTTGTATAATTTAGGGAGCCTGTCTGCCGGATTAAGAGTCTTTGGGAGGCAGCGCCGGGGGGACCCAACACGTTGTAAAGGAGAATCTATGAATTACGGAACACATGAGTCTGAGCGCAGGCTTAAGGCTCTCCAGTCAAAATCAGCCAAATACACCTCAAAGCTGTTCTTTAACATCTTTAAGGCTTTTTTTGTGTTGTTTCTGTTTCTGGCTGTAGCAGGTACAGCCATAGGTTTCGGTATGATTAAAGGAATCATTGACAATGCCCCCTCTGTGGACATCATGAACATTCAGCCGGACCGTTTTGCAACCACTGTCTATGACGCGGACGGCAATCTGACCGATACCCTGGTCACCAGCGGCTCCAACCGCGAGTCCGCCACCTATGAGGAGCTTCCCAAGGATCTGATCAACGCCTTTGTGGCTATTGAGGACTCCCGTTTCTGGTCCCACGACGGCATAGACCTGCGATCCATCGCCAGAGCCGTTCACGGTCTCATCAGCGACGATTATTCCGGCGGCGGAAGCACCATTACACAGCAGCTGATCAAAAACAATGTTTTCTCCGGCGGTATGGAGACAAGCTGGGGAGCGCGCATTGAACGAAAGCTTCAGGAGCAGTATCTGGCCGTACAGCTGGAAAAGAATTCCGGCATGAGCAAGGAAGAAACAAAAAAAGTCATCATCACCAACTATCTCAACACCATCAACCTGGGCTACAATACCCTGGGCGTTAAGGTGGCCGCACGGCGGTATTTCAATAAAGAAGTCTCCGATCTGACGCTCTCTGAATGTGCGGTTCTCGCCTCCATCACAAAAAACCCCTCCCGTCTTAATCCCATTTCCGGCGCTGAAGATAATGCCGAACGGCGCAGGATCGTCCTTCAATATATGTATGAGCAAAACTATATCACAAAGGACGAGCTGGAGGAGGCTCTGGCAGATGATGTTTATGATCGGATCCAGAATGTAAATACTGCCGCCCAGGAGACCAATTCCCACTACAGCTATTTTACAGACGAGCTGGTGGAACAGGTGATTGATGCATTGATGAAAGAGTTAGGCTATACGGAAAGTCAGGCGAGAAATCTCCTCTATGCCGGAGGCCTTAAGATCTATACGACCCAGGATCCGAAGATTCAGGCCATTGTGGATGAGGAAATCAATAACCCCGACAACTACACAGTGGCCAAATATTCTGTAGAATACCGGCTGTCTGTCACCCACGCGGATGGAACTACGGAGCATTATTCAGAAGAAAATCTGAAATCCTACCGCAAAAATGTACTTGGGGATGCCTCCTTTGAGGGACTTTATGGCAGCAAGGAAGCGGCGCAGGCAGACATTGACCAGTACAAAACATGGCTGTTAAAGGACGGCGATCAGATCATCGGAGAACGCCAGAACATGATCCTGCAGCCTCAGGCTTCTTTTGTACTCATGGACCAGCATACCGGGGAGGTAAAGGCATTAAGCGGAGGCCGCGGGGAAAAGACTGCCAGCCTGACTCTAAATCGAGCCACCGGCATCTACCGTCAGCCCGGTTCTGCATTTAAGGTTATCACCGCCTTTGCACCGGCCCTTGACGCCTGCGGCGCTACCCTGGGCACGGTTTACTATGATGCGCCCTACACGGTAGGCACGAAAACCTTTAAAAACTGGTGGAAATCCAGCTATGGATTTACCGGCTATTCCAGTATCCGGGACGGTATCATCTACTCCATGAACATCGTTGCCGTGCGGACTCTGATGGAAACGGTTACGCCGCAGCTGGGCATGGAATATGCTCAGAAAATGGGCATAACATCTCTGACAAAAGATGATTTAGGCGCGGCCCAGGCACTGGGCGGACTTACCAAGGGCGTTTCCAATCTGGAAATGACCGCTGCCTACGCCTCCATTGCCAACAGCGGTGTATATACAAAGCCGCGGTTCTTTACAAAAATCCTGGATCATGACGGCAAGGTACTGATCGACAACACGCCTGAGACAAAACAGGTGTTAAAGGACTCCACTGCGTTTCTGCTGACCGACGCCATGTCTGACTCTATGAAGAGCAACCGCAAATTTACCCGCTCCGGCGTATCCATCACCTCTACCAGCACCCGTGCGGCGCTTACCAGTATGTCCGCTGCCGGAAAAAGCGGTACCACTACCGGAAACAACGACGTATGGTTTGTAGGTTTTACCCCTTACTATACCGCCGGTATCTGGGGCGGCTGCGATAACAACCAGAAACTAACCCATGGAAATGTAAATAACGGCGGCACCTCCTTCCACAAAAATATCTGGCGCAATATTATGAACCGGGTTCATGAGGGAATGGAGGATCCCGGCTTTACTGTCCCGGACAGCATAGAAACGGCAGAGATCTGCCGCAAGTCCGGAAAACGGGCCGTAGCAGGCGTCTGCGACCACGATCCAAGAGGAAATGCGGTCTACACCGAATATTTCGCCAAGGGCACCGCCCCCACTGAGGTCTGCGACAAACACGTAGCTGTCACCGTATGCGCCCAGTCGGGTATGCGGTCTACCCCCTACTGCCCGGAAAAGACCACAAAAATTTTCATGGTGCTTCCAGAGGGAGAAGAAAATCTGGCTACGGATGATTCCGTATTTGCCATCCCCGGATACTGCACCATCCATTCCGGCAATTCTACGGTAATTTCGCCTTCTTCCGGTTCCGGCGAGACGCAAAACGGCACTGACAGCGGATCCGGCGGCGTGACCATCTCCCCCATCGGCCCAGGGTATGAACCCCAGACACGGCCCTCCTGGGAGACTTCAGGCCCCGGAGCCCGGTAAAACAAAAACAGCTGCAGCAAACGGTCACATTATCAGATGATGTTCCGTTTTGCTGCAGCCGTTTTTTATTTTTCATATATCATTCTTTATCTGGTCGGCGCTGCCTCACCCAGTTTTCAAAGTCCCCGGCAGGCATTGGGCGGGAATAGAAATATCCCTGAACCAGGTCGCAGCCAGCCTCCTTCAGCCGCTGAATCTGTTCCCCGCTTTCCACCCCTTCAGCTACCACACGGATCTTTAACTCATGAGCCAGTAAGATTAAGGCATTTACAATCTTCCAGCTCTTCTCGCTGCTGCTTGAGAAAAACTGACGATCCAGCTTGATGGTGTCCACATTTAAGTCCTTTAACAGAGCCAGGGAGGAATATCCAAAGCCAAAATCATCCAGGGAACAGCCAAAACCGCAGGAACGTATTTTTTCTGTAAATGCCTTCATTTCACCGATCTGAGCAGGATCGAAAAATAGAGATTCCGTCATTTCCAGCTCAATCTGACCATCTTGGATGTGATATTTTTCCTTAAGTTCCTTCATATCGTTCAGACAGTTTCTGCCCCGCCTGATCAGATGCGCTCTGGACAGATTGACAGATATACGAAGTTCTGACAGGCCGGTCTGATTCCATCGGCTGAGTATCCGGCACATTCTTTCAAACATATACAGATCCAGACTGCATACTTTTCCATTTCCCTCCAGAAGCGGAACGAATTCTGCCGGGTACACCATGCCATACTGGGGATGATGCCATCTGGCCAGCGCCTCAGCCTCGCAGAAGCCCTCCTTCTGAAGATATACCTTTGGCTGAAGATATACCTCAAATTCATCATGCTCCAGACCATGGGCAAAGGAATCCCCCAGCCGTTGTTCCCTCAAATTCCTTGCTTCCAGCGCTTCATTATAAAAAACACAGCCAGACTGGCTCTCACAGTATTCGCTGGCACGAACGGCCCGGTCCTGAAGAATGCGGATATTCAGCCTGTGATCTGTAATCATGCAGGCCCCCAGCGCAGTTTCCAGATCCATCCCCACAGCCCTAAGCTCCGGAGCGCCTGAAACCTCTTCAAGCATCTGCTCTAACCGCTCTCTCACCCGCTCCTCTCTGTCTCCCTCCAAAAGCATAAAATAGTGATCGCATTCGCTTCGTGTTACAATCTCTTCTTTACGGATAGAACGCTTTAAAATGTTGTAAATCTGTTTTAAAAGAGTATTCCCCGTTTCCACTCCGTAAAGCTCATTGATATTTTTAAAACCGCGGATATTTAAAAAGGCCATTACATAAGGCCTTTGGGGCTCCTTTTCAAGTTTTTCCTGAACCCGCAAAAGAAACGCCGCATTGCTGATGCCTCCGGTGAGAGGATCGTTAAAAGCCGCTTCTTTCATTTTTCTGCGCAATGCCAATATATTCTGTCGTTCCAATGCTGTCTCCTCCTGTCTGCGGCCGCTCTGCTACGGCTTCCCCTGTTCTGCGATCCTATAGCCGTTTCTTCCATGCCTTTTTACCTCATAAAGAGCCTGATCTGCCTTTTCATAAAGCTCCTTAAAAGCCATTCCCCGCTCCGCTATAGCAATACCAACGGACGCGCTGATATCCACCCTTTTCTGTTCTCTCTCCCAGGACATTAAAAGAGTCTTATTCACCTTTTTAGCACACTGTTCCAGAGCGAAAAGATCCGGAAGCTCCTCCAGAAACAAAACAAATTCATCCCCTCCCAGACGGCCCGCCAGATCTGTCTTGCGTATAGAGAATCGGAGGTTTGCGCCTGCCTGCTTAAGAGCCTGATCTCCCATCATATGTCCCAGAGTATCATTTAAGGTTTTAAAATGATCCAGATCCAGAATAAATAAAGCATCTAACCCCGCCGTCTCTAAGTCCTGTATTGTTTTAAGGCGTTCCTCCACGGCTTCCACAAACGTTTCACGGTTATAAAGCCCTGTAAGGGCGTCTGTCCTTGTCTTGCGGCTGATGGTTTCCAGCTTATGCTTCTGATCCATCTGCTCAGTGTATCCTTCTAAAAAGCCTACCGCGCTGGTTTCATCCACAGTCAGCACGTGAATCCTGTTCCACTCCCAGGCTCCATCCGCCTTCAGCTGCAGAACCAAGGGTTCCACCTCAAGGCCGCAGATCACTTTTCTGTAAAAATGCTCATACACTCCCCTGTCCTTTTTCTGAATATACCCCCTGTCTGTCATAGCTTCCGGTGTAATATTCTCCAAAACATCATATTCGGCATCATCCTGACAGCGGCTGCGGTAGATCTTTACCCGACCTGCGGCAAGATCCAATTCAAAGGGGGTATCCTGTGTTTTGTCCATCACGATCCGAAACAGCTGATTCTTAATAGCCAGTTCCCGGTTTTTCTGGCTGATCCTGCGGTTCCCCTCATAGGCCAGCAGGATAACAACGCCAACCACAAGAGCCACAGACAGACTAAACCATAAAAGCATATCCAAAGACAGGCCCTGGATCTCATTCACATATCCGTTCAGCTGGTCTGAGGGCATGGCGGAAAATACATACCAGTTGTTGATCCCAAGAGGCTGATAGCTTACATAGCGTCCCTGGCCCCCATATTGAAAATACAGCATCCCGGACTGATAATTTTCCACTTTCTCCTTAACCTTCTCTACCGTATCCCCTTCCAGGTATTCATACCGTTCCATCTCCTCCCAAAGCAGCATATCTCGCTCTGTCGCCAGGGCGTTTTCATTTTGCGAGCGGCTTATATAGCGTCCCTTATCATCCACAATCTGAAAATAGAGATCAAAATCCATCTCCTGATCTATAATATCCGTAATGAATGAAATAGGATACTGCCCCCAGACAGCGCCCTGAATCTGTCCCGCAGTCTCTAAGGGAACCATCACAAGAATCTGGTCCATATGCTGCCTCTCACTGGTAAAAACATCCGAGATAAAAACCTCTCCCCTGTCCATGACCTTCAGAAAACCCGTCTGATCCACCTGCCAGCCTGTCCCCGTATCGTCAATGGCATTGCCGTCCCGATCCATCAGACCCGCTATGGTAAAACCGGTCTTATCTCTGATCTGAATCAGCTGATCCACGCTTTCCGGAGAAATCAGTTCTCTTTGCCTGGAAAATATCTCTTCACTTACCTCCAGCGTCTCAATACAATGCTTCATCTCATTGCGGATGATTCTTACCACATAATCTGAAACATTCCCTATCTGTTCCATATTCTGATCCAGGATCTTTCGATGTATGTGCCTGGAATAACAAAAAACACCACCAGTATGTTAATTATGGCAAACACAATGACCCCTGTGACTAACAAAGCCCATGAGGCCATTTTCCAGCCATTCTTTTTTTGCTCACCCATAGCGTCTCCCCCAGTGTATTCGCCTGTCTGTTGGCGATTCCATATATATCTTATAATAATCTCAATCGCAAACAGGTACCATCCGCCGATGGGAGAAGTTTCCTCTCATCTGTGGATGGTACCTATTATAACAGACTTTTCAGGGGATGAATACAATTTCTTTAATAAATTACCCTTTCATCTTTGGCTTAAACAGCACAGAAGCCAGATAGCCAAAAATCAGCGCTCCGCTGATGCCGGCGGAAGCGGCCGTAAGCCCTCCTTTAAAGAGCCCCAATGCCCCTTCCTCTTCCAGAGCGGTCTTTACCCCTTTAAAAAGCGTATTTCCAAATCCCAGAAGCGGCACGCTGGCCCCTGCTCCCGCCCATTTAAGAAACGGCTCATACAGCCCCAGAGCGCCCAATACAGACCCTGAAACCACCAGAAGAACCATGATCCGGCCCGGCATCAGCTTTGTCTTTTCCATCAGGATCTGAACCAGCGCACAAATCAGGCCTCCAACCACAAATGCCTTGATATAATCCATATTCAATCTCCTTCCATATGCTCAATGACCACTCCATGGGCAATCCCCGGTATGGTCTGGCCTTCATTATAGCTTACAGTGGACAAAAGAGCTCCGGTAGGTACAAAAAGAACCCGTTTCCAGAGTCCCTCCTGCAGCTTTGGAAGAACAGCGGCGCACAGGGTTACGGCAGCACAGCCGCAGCCGCTCCCTCCTGCGTGGGTATCCTGAGTTTCCTTATTAAAAATCTCCACACCGCAGTCCATGTGAAGCCTGCTTAAGTCACGTCCCTTTTCCTTCATCAAATCCAGTAAAATCCGGCTTCCAATCTCGCCCAGATCGCCGGTAATGATCTGATCATACCAGGTCTCATCTTTACCCAGATCCTCCAGATTCTGTTCAATGGTGTGAAATGCGGCGGGCGCCATAGCGGCTCCCATATTCATGGAATCCCTGGCCCCAATATCCACCATTTTTCCGGTGGTCACTGCTGTGATCTTTGCCAGCCCCGATTCTCCCTGGCGTCCAATCACCACCGCTCCGCACCCTGTAACCGTCCAGGAGGCCGACATGGGACGCTGGTTTCCATAGGCCAGCGGAAAACGGAACTGCTTTTCTGCTGTTGCAAAATGACTGGACGCCATAGATACCACATGATCCGCATAGCCTGCATTCACCATCATGGCTCCCAGACTCATCGCCTCTCCCATCGTAGAACAGGCGCCATAGAGGCCAAATAAGGGGATCTCCAGATCTACCGTGCCGAAGGAAGTAGCAATCAGCTGTCCCAGCAGATCTCCGGCAAACAGATAACGGATATCCTCCCTGTCAAGCCCTGCCTTTTCAATCGCAAGTTCTGCCGCCTCCTTCTGCATAGCACTTTCCGCCTGCTCCCAGTTTTCCTTTTCTTTCCCGTCATCCAGTAAATGACGGTCAAAAAACGGTCCCAGCGGCCCACCGCTTTCTTTCTTTCCGGCCACGCTGGCCGCCCCTGCAATTACCGGCGGCCGGGCAAATTGAACGGTAGCCTTGCCTTTCTTCTGTTCCATCTGTTTTTGCACCTCTTTCCCATATTTTCCCAGAAACGAATCTTTCCAAAATCCACTTCTGACATTCTTACATTAGTATGAACGGACGAAGGAAATTTTATGCCTTTTTTTAACAGCAGCTGGAAGGGTTTCTCAATTTCACAGATAGTTGGAATCGTCTTATACTGTAAGCATTATGTCATTATTTTTCAATTTCAGGCATCATGGGGCGATATGTCCATCAATAAGGGAGGTCAGAGTACCACTATGGATTTTTGTGATTATTATTCTGGCTGGGAACGTCTGGCCGCCTTTCTTTTGGAAGAAATAGTGTTGGAAGAAAACCCCTGTCTCAGAATCAGTCTGAAATGTCTTCACATCTGCTTTGTTTCAGCAATGTATTCATATCTCCACTGTAAATATTCCCTCGCCTGACTTTATATCCAGACTGCCATGGTATTTCTCCGTAATCCTCTCCATGGAGTAAAGGCCAAATCCATGCCCTCCTTCCTTCTTACGGCTTAGGATTTTCCTGTCTGCAGAGTATTCCACATCCCCGTCATAGACATTCCCGGTAACCAGAAATACCTGACTCTTGAAGACCGTATCTATAGCAATCCATTAAATTACTGCACATAATTACACGAACGAAACCACCCTAAACAATCCGAAACTCGACTGGTGGAAAATGCCCTTTTGATTGAAGATGGAAGTTCCGATGCTATTCGGACTTTTTCCTTCCTTAAATATGATTTAAGTTTTGACCACATTTTTTCGATCGGGTTTAAGTCCGGGTTGTACGGCGGCAGATACAGGTATTTTATCCCCCACTCATCCAGTACCCATTTCACGATTTTGGCCTGATGCAAACGCATATTTGTTCGCACAGGTTTCCAGCATTGTCCCGTCAATAAATACGGTCTCCTTTGACAGTTCCCCTGCATTTTCCAATCGTCTTACCATCTGGTAAAAAAGGAGTTGATGTCCCATTTACAGGCAATTTCGATTTTTCTCGAAGAATAAATGTTTTGAGAATAGACATAGGTCAGAATCTTGAACATGGTCTTTGGGTCAACTGCTGGATTTCTGCCTTTGGTCAGGAATCAAATCTTCCAAATTTAATGGCAAAACCAGTTGATAAGGTTCGCCGAATTCAGTATAATTTTTATGGTATTTTAATTTTCTCGACATATCTTATTATACCATGGATTGCGGACTCTTCGGAGCCCGTTTTCTGTTTTTAGGACATAAGAAAGGAGCTGCTGCTCCAGTAGATTATTCATCTACTTTTGCAACAGCCCCTCTTCTTTTTTGCTAATTAGCAGTGTTCGCCGCAATGATGTTCACCGCAGCCATGATCGCCACAAGTGTGACCCTCGCCGTGATGCTCATCGTGGTAGTTACAGCGAACATCGGGATTAAAGTCCAAATTTCCGGCAATGAAAGCTGCAACTGCCTCGTCAGCATTGCCGGACACGCCGCCATACAGCTTAATATTGGCAGCCGCTAAAGCAACCTGCGCACCGCCGCCGATTCCACCACAGATCAGCACATCTGCATTCAACGCATTCAAAACACCTGCTAATGCACCGTGACCACTGCCGTTGGTATCGACAACCTGAAAGGAAAGGATGTTTCCATCCTGCACATCATAAATCTTAAACTGCTCGGTGTGTCTGAAGTGCTGGAATATTTCTCCGTTTTCATAGGTAACTGCAATTCTCATAATATGATATCCTTTATCTATTTTATATTGTTCATAATAGGTTTGCTTATAGCATTCATCTCGTCCGCAATCGTTACTCTGCCCATTGCAAAGCCAAAAATCGCCGCCTTCAATGCGGAGGGGGCGCCCCTCTACAATACAGTCCGCAACTTTTTTTCTTGCGCTTTCGTAGATTCTCTGTACCGTTGTTCTGGCAATCTGCATAAAGACTGCACACTTCTCCTGACCATAGCCCTCTTTGTCAATCAAACGGAGCGTTTCATATTCGTCTACCGTCAATATGACCGTCTCTTTATCTGCCGTGGCATCAGTCGGTGAAAACAGAAGTGTTTGAGGGTAATGGCAAACTCTCCGACATTTTATCGGTCTTGGCATAAGCCACCTCCTTGTATCAGACTTTCTTAATTATACACCTATTATGGGCATATGTCAATAATATAATTGACATATGCCCAAAACCATGGTATAATTATCTATACTCCAAGGAGGAACAGATTATGGATTTTGAAAGCTATTTTCCGATATGGAATAAACTGAATCAAGAGCAGCAGCGTCGCATCCGCAACAGCTTGATGGAACGAACCGTAGAAAAAGGCACAATCATACATAACGGAAATATGGATTGTACCGGACTGATTCTCGTAAAATCCGGACAACTGCGAGCCTATATTCTTTCCGATGAGGGACGGGAGATCACGATTTATCGTCTGTTCGACAGAGATATGTGCCTGTTTTCAGCATCATGCATCATGCGTTCCATTCAGTTTGAAATAACCATTGAAGCAGAAAAGAAAACAGAGCTGTGGGTCATTCCCTCTGAGGTTTACAAAAGTATCATGGAAGAATCCGCCCCGTGGCAAACTATACGAATGAGTTGATGGCAAGCCGGTTTTCCGATGTAATGTGGCTCATTGAACAGATCATGTGGAAAAGCCTTAATAAGCGTGTTGCAACGTTTCTGTTGGAAGAATGTGCGATTGAAAACAGCAATGAGTTGAAAATCACCCATGAGGTCATCGCAAATCATCTCGGTTCTCACAGGGAGGTCATTACACGAATGCTCCGGTACTTGCAGAATGAAGGAATGGTAAAGCTGTCCCGTGGCACGGTAATGGTCACAGATGAAGAGAAACTAAGACTGCTCTAAGACTGAAAATACCCATCGACGTAAAAATCGATGGGCATTCTTTTATTCTCTGCCTTTTGCCTTGCATATAAGCTGTGTCATTGTTCCCATAGGGCAGTAAACACACCAGCTTCTCGGCTTGAAAAGTACCATTGTAATCAGTCCCAAAACGGTGGATGTCAGCATCACACTGTAAAAACCGAAAGCGAACTGTGCAACACCGGGATGGAACCGCGTTCCGTGATATGCCCAATTCCACGGCAGCTTGAATGTCCAGAGCAGTGTAACAATCTGTTTCAAATCCTGAACTTCTGCAAATACGAGATATGTATTCCAAAGCATCTGGAAGAACATCACAAAGAAGAAAATCAGAAAGCCATAGCGAAACCTCTTGCTTTTCATCCATTTTGGAATGTCCTTTTTTCGGGATAAACCAAACCGCCCACCAAGAATACCAAACAACTGTCCTCGACCACAATAGCGATTACAATAACCCTTCGTGCCTTTCGCAATCGAAATAATCAGCGGAACAAGAAAACAGATCAGTCCCACCCACGCAAACAGGATATTAAAGAACCCCAGCACCAAGTAGGTCAAAGATGCAATCCACAGATAATCATACCAATGCTTTTTCATGCCTCTACCTCCTGAATCACGATTACACTTGCCGGACACTCCCTTGCACACTTGCCACATCCAACACACTTATCCATATTCACCTGTGCCGTGATGCCTTGCATAATTTGAATTGCACCCAACGGACAGACTTTTACACAGCATCCGCAAGCCACGCAATGTGCTTGATCCACAAATGCCTTTCGTTTCTTTTTCGCCACTGCCATAAAAAATCCTCCCTCTTTCGTATCGACTGAGGTTATTATAGCAGGAACAGCAGCATTTTTCCGTGATGACATCACCAAAAGGAACAGCCCACATATTCCATATAAAGCGGAATATGTGAGCTGTTCTGTTATTGATCCATGCCGCAAGCAAAGGATGATTCTACAAGCGCACGATCATTTCTGACAGCATCGTAGAAACGGAAGCCACCGGAGAAATTATAGGCGGTAAAACCGCTGCCTGATGTAGTATAAAAAAGGGTTATGAACGTGGTTCGCAGACACACCAGCTTTGAAGAACTCCACCCCCCCCCAACTCTGCTACGGGAGTTTGTGGAGAAAATCGTTATCCATGAAAGCGTTGCCCTTGACGGGAAACGCCGGGGAAAGTTACGCAGACAAGAAATCGAAATCTATTCTTCTTTTGTCGGCAAGGCAGAATTGCCCGACTAATGCCCACCCTGTCCGGTTTTCTTACCGGATAGGAACGGCAAATTTTTTTACACTTCTTTTACTTCTTTATCTCACATGAGTAAAGCCAGCAGGATTGTGGCAGTCCTATTTCAAATTATAACATACACCTGCCAAAAAGCACACGCTGTATGAAAATGACGGGCAGCTATGACTTGGGCCTTTTCCCTGGTTTCATTCCCCAGAATACCACATTCATCAGAACAACGAGCAGCGCAACCGCAGCCATTGCAATCCAGAATCCCATATCAAGCCCAAACAGAGAACGTGTTCCAAATAAGCGAATCCAAATATTTGTCCAGTTCATTTTTTCTCTCCTCCTAAAGCATTTGGCCGTAATGACGCACATAGGCCTTTTTCATACTGGTCGCCAGCGCCATGTAAAGCAGGATACACGGAATCAGGTATGCAAAATAACTGGCCGGCAGCGCCGCAAACCCCAGCAGCTTTCCAATTTCTGTAAACGGAATAACTGTAAGAACTGCAATTCCGGTACAGGTTACCAGTGTCAGCAAAGCAGATGCACGGCTCTGGATAAATGGAAGCTTTGGTGTACGGATCATATGAATAACCAGCGTCTGGCTCCACATAGATTCTACGAACCAGCCTGCCTGAAACATTGCAGCGTAGGCCGTCTGCATCCGCAGCAGCTCTGCGCCGCCAAAATGACTGGCCAGATCGTTATACAAAATTCCCCCTGATACGAACCGGGGACAGAACACAAAATACATGAAAATATAAGTTACAAAGTCAAAAACAGAACTGGTGGGCCCAATCCAGATCATAAAGCTGCCCACAGAGGAGGCATCCCATTTACGGGGCACGCGCAGAAATTCTTTGTCCACATTGTCCCAGGGAATCGCAGTGCAGGACAGGTCATAAATCAGGTTCAGAACGATCAGCTGAACACTCATCATTGGAAGGAAAGGCAGCAGGGCCGAAGCTGCCAGCACGGAAAACATATTTCCAAAATTGGAAGAGGCGGTCATTTTGATGTATTTAATCATGTTGGCGTATGTCTTTCTGCCCTCAATAATCCCTTTTTCCAGCACCATCAGATCTTTTTCCAGAAGAACAATATCCGCGCTCTCTTTTGCCACATCTACCGCAGTATCCACAGAAATACCGATATCCGCAGATTTCATGGCAGCCGCGTCATTGATACCGTCTCCCATGAAGCCGACCGTATGACCGGCCCTGCGAAGGACTGACACCACACGTACTTTCTGATCCGGGGTCAGCTTTGCAAAAACCTCCGTCTGTTCAGCAGCCTCGGCAAGTTCACGATCACTCATTTTCTCCAGATCAGAACCTAAAAGCATATTCCGTACATTCAAACCGACCTGGGAGCAGATCGTACGGGTTACCTTATCGTTATCTCCTGTCAGGATCTTCGTTGTCACGCCATATTCCCTTAACGCCGAGATTGCAGCTGCAGTTGTTTCCTTAGGCGGATCAAGAAAAGCCAGATATCCCAGCAAAACCATATCACATTCATCTTTTACACCGAAAGCGCCAGCCGGAGACGGGCTGTTTTTTTGTGCAATAGCCAGGACGCGGAACCCTTTATCATTCAGAGCATCCACTGTTTTCAAGATCATGTTCCTCAATTCCTGCGTCAAAGGCATAACCTCTTTGCCATACTCTGCAAAAGAGCACACAGACAGCATTTCCTCCACGGCTCCTTTCGTGACCATCTGTGTTTTTCCGGTTTTATCCCGAACTACTGTGGTCAGACGGCGGCGTGTAAAATCAAAAGGAATCTCATCCGCTTTTTCATAATGTTCTGAAAGATCAATCAGCCGGGGATCTTCTGCTTCCTGCTCTTCCGTTTTCTTAATGATTGCCACATCCATCAGATTCTTATAACCCGTCTGAAAAAAACTGTTCAGGTATGCATGGCGCAGAACCCGCATATCTTCCTTCCCGCTCACATTCATATGATATTCAAGCATCACCTGATCCTGGGTCAGAGTGCCTGTCTTATCGGTACAAAGAATATCGATTGCCCCAAAATTCTGGATGGAGTTAAGATTTTTCACAATGGTCTTTTTCCTGCTCATGGAAACAGCGCCCTTTGCCAGACAGGTCGTGACGATCATCGGCAGCATTTCCGGAGTCAGTCCTACTGCAATGGAGACAGCAAACAGAAATGCCCCAAGCCAGTCCCCTTTGGTGATTCCGTTCATCACAAAAACCAGGGGAACCATAACCATCATAAAACGGATCAGCACCCAGGACACTGCATTGACACCCTTGGTAAAATTCGTCTCTGCGGCTTCCTCTGCCACAGAGGAGGTCATAGAACCGAACAGGGTATTATCCCCCACTGCAACAATGACACCCACTGCGCTGCCGGAGATGACATTGCTTCCCATAAAAGCAATATTGGCATATTCGGTTATGGAATCCCGCTCTGCCTCAGCTGTTTTTGGCATTTTCTCTATCGGCTCACTTTCTCCCGTCAGGCTGGACTGGCTGACAAACAAATCCTTTGCCTCCACAATGCGCAGGTCGGCCGGAATCATATCCCCCGCACAAAGATGGACGATATCCCCTACAACAGCATCCTCCAACGGTATCTCAACGTCTCCCTGCTCTCTTCTGTCAACCGTGCAGGTTGTAGTAATCATGGCAAGCAGCCGTTCCGCCGCATTGCCGCTGCGGGACTCCTGTACAAAGCGCAATGTGCCGGAAATAAACACCATAGTCAATATAATAACCACTGTCAGGCAGTCAAAATCCTCTTTCTTATTTCCGAACAGTTCCATATAGGGAAAAAGCATATCCGTGATGGCGGAAACCATTGCCAGGCAGGATAAAATCACTGTAAAAGGATTGACAAAAGCTCCCACAAGGCTTTGCGCCAGTGTTTTTTTCTTTTGACGAGTCACCTTGTTCATTCCATATTCCGCCCGGTTAGCAACAACCCCCTCTGCCGAAAGGCCGCACAATGCCGTATTGACACTTTTTAAAACTTCCCTGATGGAATGTGTTGCTGCAAAATGGATGCGGCGTTTTTGTTCGTTGTACACCATGGCCGTTTCTGCGGCCAAAAACATCTGCCGGCCGCTCATTTTCTTCTTATTCATTGATCTTACCTCCTTTTTTACCGAGGCAAGAAACAGAATCAGATGAGGAAAATGGCCGTTGACCATTTTCTGCGACCCTGCCTCTGCCTCTTACTTTGCGGACTGCTGTCAGCGTTCATTTTCCCCACCTCCTGTCAGGTCTGAATCAAATCCTTCATTAAGTATAAAAAAACGCAGGGAAAATCACATGGCTAAAGCCTTGCGATTTCCTTGCGATTTAGCAATCAATGATATGCTGCTGTTTGTCGCTGAATTTATATCCAATCCCCCAAATCGTTAATATGTATTCCGGAGCATCCGGATTGGGTTCGATCTTTTTCCTGAGTTTTCGGATAAACGCCATAATATTGCTGTCGTCCAGTAAGTATTCGCTTTCCCATACCGCCTGATAGATCTGCTCTTTTGTAAAGACTTCCCCGCGGTTGCGGGCCAGAAAGTAAAGAATATCAAACTCCTTGGGCGTAAGCAAAATCTCCGCGCCATCACGGAGCACCTTCCGGGATTTGGGATCAATGGACAGCGTACCGCATCGGATGGTTGGGGTTACGGGCATAACATTCTCTGTATCTGCAAGTTCCACCATAAGCAGATCTGATCTTCCATTGATCAATGTTTCAAGGCCCTCTATCAATTCTTTTGTTCCTGCGGTATCTGGCGCAGATATAGGAAGTTTCTCCTGAAGCCATTGGATCAGAGCGGAATCCAGACTGATAAAACCAATATTTTTTTTCATGGCAGATTCCTCCTCTTAAAGCAATTCATGATACTTCTTTACATACCAGTACTTTGCAAATGTCACCAGAAGCAAATACAGTAAAACTACAGCGATCAGGAAACCAAAATATGCGGGCGGCAAAGAAGTCAGCCCGATGAGATGCCCCACAGGAGTGAAGGTCATAACAGTAAAAATTAAAATTCCCAATGTCGTTACAAGCATGACAGAACGGGAAGGCTTGCTCTGGAACAATGGTATCTTTCTGGTGCGAAGCAGATGCAGGATCAATATCTGCGTCCACATTGATTCCAGAAACCATCCGGTTTGAAACAGGGCAATAAACCGCTCCTGCCCTCCGCCTGCCGCAAGGGACGCAAAACTTCCGCCGCACATAGAAGGACAAAAAACAAAAAACAAAAAAACAAACGTGACTATATCAAAGATGGAACTTATCGGGCCGAAAAAGCGCATAAAACGCCCTAACGTCCGGCCAGACCATTCCAATGGCTGCAAATATGTATCCTCATCTACCTGATCCCAGGGAAGAACAAGACACAGAGCATCGTAGAGCAGATTCAGCAAAAGCAGCTGTACCGAGGTCATAGGAAAAAAGGGCAGAAATACACTGGCAATGACGATGGAAAAAATATTGCCGAAATTAGACGATGCTGTAATCCTGATATATTTTGACATATTAGAAAAGGCTTTCCGGCCTTCCAAAATCCCTTCCTCCAAAACATTCAGATCTTTTTTTAACAGGATCACATCCGCGCTTTCTTTGACGGCTTCTGCTGCTGTATCCACCGAAATTCCAACATCTGACTGCACCACAGCAGGCAAATCATTCATTCCGTCTCCCAGAAAACCAACCGTATGTCCATTCGACTGCAGCGTCTGAACCACTTCCAGCTTTTGTTTTGGGGACAGTTCCGCAAAAACCGCGGTACGCTCCATCCGGATCAGCATTTCATCCTCCGTCAGATGGCTAAATTCCCTTCCTGTCATGATTTCTGATGTATCGATCCCCAGACGGCGGCAGACAGAGACCGCTGCGCTTTTACTGTCGCCGGTCAGCACTTTTATCCCGACATGAAGGGATTTCAGCTTACGAATGGCATCTTCCGCTGTTTTCTTTGGCGCATCAAAAAACGCCAAATAGCCTATAAGGATAAAATCTGTTTCATCACTGGTATTTAACCGTTCCCCCTCCAACGGCTTATATGCCACAGCCAAAACCTTCATGCCGTCCTCCAGCATATCATCCACTACGGCATGGACACTTAAGTATCCCTCATCTCCCATAGCGCTGCGTCGGCCCTTGTATTCAATATAAGCGCAGCGCCGGCATACCTCATCCATGCTCCCCTTAATGATAAGCAGATTTTCCGTTTTGTCCTTTACAAGAACGCTTGCGAACTTCCGGTCATAATCAAAGGGCAATTCATCCAGTTTGGGATGTTTTGCTGCAATCTCCTGAAAGTGAGCGCTGCAGCCGGGCAAATCGCGGTATTTGAGAACAGCCGTGTCCAGATGATTCCTCACCCCGGTATGGTACAGACTGTTTAAATAGGCAAAGTCCAACACGCTCTCGCTTTCATTTCCAAGAATATCCATGTAATATTCCAACAGCACTGTATCGCCGGTCAAAGTGCCTGTTTTATCCACACACAGAATATCCATACTGCCAAACCCCTGCATGGCGTTGATATTTTTAACCACGGTCTGTTTCTGACCCATGGCATTGCTCCCTTTGGCAAGACAGGCATTGATTACCATGGGCAGCATCTCCGGGGTCAGCCCTACGGCAACTGATAAAGCAAATACAAACGCAGTAAACCAATCCCCTTTGGTAAGCCCGCAGGCAGCAAAAACAACCGGGATAAGAACAGCCATAAAACGGATCATTACCCATGCAATGGAGTTTGCACCCTGGTCAAATCGGTTCTTACCCATAGATTCCGCTCCCGAAAATCCTCCGTAAACGGCATCCTCTCCAACGGCCAAAACTACTCCTTCTCCTGTTCCGCCAATCACAGCAGAACCCATAAAAACGATATTGCTGTATTCCGCATAGGAGGAAACCATATGCCCTGAAAGCCTTCCTGCATTCTTTTCCAGAACAGCACTCTCACCTGTAATAACGGCCTGGGAAACAAACAGGTCATTTGCAGCAGTCAGACGAAGATCGGCAGGAACCCTGTTCCCGGCAAAGAGGCGAATCGTATCGCCAACCACCAGTTCCGTGGATGAGATACCCCTCCATTTCCCGCCGCGGCGCACCATCACATCCGAATGGATGATCCTGGACAGACGATCAGCTATGTGTTTTGTCCGCATTTCCTGAATCAGCCGGATCATGCCGCTGATCAGCAGCATACTCAGGATAATCAGCACTGTGGTCGCATTGCGGCTGAAATTGGAGGCGAGAAGTACATCCGTAATAAACGAAACACCCGCCAGCACAAACAGGATGATAGTAAATGGATTGATAAAAGCTCTGCGCAAACGGTAGACTGCCGTATCGGCAGCCCTTCCGTTTCGTGTATTGCTGCCGTATTGTTCGCGGTTTTTTGCAGCCTGTTCCTCATTATATCCATCTTCTGAAATCTGAAAATCCCGGTACAGTGCATCTGTGTCTGCATACGCGTAATGAAGAACCCGTTTATGTATGGAAACACCAGGGGTCATCTAACTTCACCTCCCAAGCAGTTTCTCTCATTGTACCACATAACTGTATATTTTAAATCTTGCTTTTTGCTTGTTTTTCATTTTGATAAATGTAAGAACCATAAGAAACATCAGCGCCACAAACAGCAGCCCTTTGACAGCGCAAAACAGCCAGCCTCCCATCGCCCCCAGGGACTGCCCTGAGACCAAATGGAAAGACTGGCTGTTCTTATTTTATATATTTAGGTATATGTCCCATCAATCGTCGATTACCAGGATATCCTCTCCCATGGCTTTTCTTCCCATCTTATATACCAGCTTGTAATAAGTTGGAAGAAGCACCAGCGTCATCGTTGTAGCGGCAATAAGACCGCCTACATTTACAAGGGCGAGGCCCTGCATCATGGCACCCGATTTACCATAGGCCAGCGCACTGGGCACCATGGAAATAACCGTGGTTCCTGTAGTCATAAGAATGGGGCGCATTCGGATGGCTCCGGCTTCTACCAGCGCTTTGTCAAGGGGCATTTCCGCCAGAAACTGATTGACCGTATCTACATATAGGATACCATGGTTTACTACCGTACCGACTAACATCAAAAAGCCCAGCATGGACACCATACTGATTGGGCTGTCGGCCGCAAACAGAAGTCCAAAAGAACCAATCAGAGAGAACGGGATGGTAGTCATGATCATCAGAGAGAACTTCGGCGACTCAAACTGAATGGCCATTACCACGAATACCAGGAAGATAGCTGTAAGCACTGCTCCAGCCAAGGCTCCCAGTTCCTCCTGCATACTCTCATCCGTAGCATTGGCTGCCATCTGAACACCAGAGGGCATATTCCAGCTGCGGACAAACGTCGTTACGTCCTTTTTAGCCGTATCCTCATAGCCGGCCTGTGCCTGCATGGTGATTGCTACCTGATACTGCTTTGATTTGCGCACGATCTGCTGAGGGCTGTCCTCGTAGCTGATCTTTGCCAGATCTTCCAGAGGAAGGGAAGTTCCAGTGGCAGTGGGAATCATCATTCCGCGGAGTTTTTCTATAGAGTCGTAACGATCAGGCTCATATTCCACCTTTACGTCAATATCCTCTCCATTCACTCTTAACGTCGTAGCCTTGACACCGCTCAGGTTGCTGTAGATCATGGAACCAATGGAGGCCGGCGTTAAGCCTTCTGCCTGAGCCGCTACCGGATCTACCTTTACTTTTACAACCGGAGCCGCATTCTCGATGGAGGAATGAACCTGCATCACGTCACTGCGTTTTCTCAGTTCTCCTACCAGCTGATCGGAAGCTGCCTTTAAGGTATCGTAATCCGTACTCTGCAGATCCACCTCAACTGTATTTCCGCTGCTCATGGATGAGGACATCATGGTACTGCCCTGTTCCAGCGTCACTGAAATATCTTTATATTTTTCCACTTCACGAGTCCACTTGTCAATAACCTGATCTGTGGACAGTTTCCTGTCATCCTTCAGATATGCGCTGATGGAAACGTCGCTATCTCCGCTGGTGCTGATACCGCTGGAACCATAAGTCAGAAGATAGTGATCCACATCCTCATCCTCGGCCACCAGTTTTTCAATCTGAGCCACCGTGTCATTGACCGCTTCCACGGAAAGGCCAGGCTTCGTCTTTACATCAACGTTTACAATTCCCTCATCTACAGACACCATCAGCTCTACCTTAAGCTGAGTCGCCAGACCAAGAGAAATGGCCAGCATCAGCAGACTTATACCGATAACCAGTTTAGTCCTTGGAATTACAGAGGGCATATGCTTGCGGTACCAGTTCTGACAGCCCCTGATGAATCCGGCTGCCGGCGCGCTCTCCTTCTCAATAGGATGCCACTTATAATAGCACAAGGGCACAATGGTAACCGCCGAAAACAGAGAAGCGATCATACTGAACACGATGGTAAAGCCCAGCTGCTTAAAGAGCTGTCCTGACATACCAGTCAGCAGGGCCAGAGGAAGAAATACAACACAGGTGGTCGCCGTACCGCCGATGATCGAGTTTATCATAACATGGCTTCCCTCAATAGCGGCATCGTAGAAATTATGTTTTTCCTTTGCCCGGAAACAGCCATCCAGCACGTTGATGGAGTTATCTACCATCATACCGACGCCCAGAACCAGAGATGTCAGGGAAATAACGTTCAGCGAGAAGCCCATCATACCCATTGCAATCAATGTCAGCATGATAGAAATAGGGATAGACGTACCTACAATAACAGATGCACGCAGATCTCCGTAGAACAGCCACAGGATCAGCATGGACAGAATGATCGCTATGATCATTGTCTCATACACGTTGCTGATAGAGTCATTGATCATGTCGCTGGAATCGTTTACCACCGTAAATTCCAGTCCCGGATTCGCCGTTTTCAGTTTTTTCAATTCTGCATTGACTTCCTTTGAAACGTCAATCGCTGTGGAACTCTGCTGTTTTTTGATATCAACAGACACAATATCGGTGCCGTTGTAGCGTCCGATGGAGTCGGCATCCTCCAGGGTCTGGGACACATCTGCCACATCTGACAGATGAATGACATCTCCCCCTGCCAGAGGGATCGCGATGTCCTTCAGACTCTCTGCATTCTTATAATCATTGCCTGCGCTGACGCTCAGATCCTGTTTTCCTACCTTTACATCACCAGCAGGAACTGTATAATCCGCCGCTCCTACAATCTGAGCAATTGTGCTGATGCTCAGATTATACTGAGACATTTTTTCAGGATCCAGGCGGATGCTGATATACTCCTTCTGACCGCCGGAAAGAGACACTTCTCCTACAGAACTCAGTTTTTCCAGCTCTGGCTGAACATTATTTTCTACATATGTATACAGGTTTCCATCTACCTGACCGCCTATAGCAAGAGTCATAACAGCGGAGGAGTTCAAATCCAGTTCCATGATATTTGGCTCCTCTGCATCATCCGGCAGATCGCTCTTTGTGGTATCCATGGCTTTCTTCAGGTTGATATATGCGGTATCCATATTAGTACCGTACTCATATTCCACCATTATAATGGAAACATTTTCCTGGGAATAGCTGGTTATATCCTTAACGCCGTCCAGCGAGGAAATAGCGTCCTCCTGCTTGGTAGTAATCAGATCCTTAATATCATCAGGACTCGCTCCTGCGTAAACGGTACTGATCAGCAGCATGGGGAGATTCATCTCAGGCATCAGTTCCACTCTTGTTCCCATCAGAGACTGAATTCCAAAATATGCTATGGTAAGCAGGCACATGATGATGGTGACTGGCTTGCGTACCGCAAATTTTGTAAGATTGACCATTCCTTATTCACCTGCCTTCTCTGACTCTGAAGCCGCTGTCTCAGGAGCCGCAGCTTCCTGGGTGGAGGTCTCTGTCTCTTCTGTCTGACCGTTGTCTAAAAGCACCTGCTGTCCGTCTACCAGCTCATTGCTCCAGCTGGTAATTACCTGGCTGTCTGCGGTAAGTCCGGATTTGATCTCCATGGTATCTCCATCGTAGATACCGGATTCTACCATCGTCTTTTTCGCGGTTCCGTCTTCATAGCAGTATACGAAAGCCTGCCCGTTATCGTAGTTTACCGCGTCTACGGGAACCGTCATCACGTTCTCTGCCCGATCCATTACCACAGTCAGCTTTACCTTTGCACCGTTTGTAAGGCCCGTTCCCTGACTGATGGCTGCCTTTGCATCATAAAGCCCGGTGGAGGCGTTTACCATGGCTCCGATTTCCGTCACGCTGCCCTCATATGAACTGCCGTTTTTCTCGATCGTTACCCCCTCGCCCACACTCATATTTTTCATAACCTTCTCGGTAACGCCAAACTTCACCTGAAGCTGATCGCTGCCTGAAATCACACAGATCTGGCTGGAAGGGCTGACATGGTCGTGAAGCTCCACGCCTCTGCTCTCGATCACACCGCCGATAGGCGCGGTTACTGTAGTGTACTCCACCTGCAGGTCATACTGGGTCTTGGCAGTCTCATAGGCCAGACGGGCGCTGGTGGCTGAATCCTGAGCCTGCTGGAACTGCTGCTGAGATACAAAGCCCTGGGCGTATAAAGGCTGAAGCCGAGCCAGTTCTCTGGCTGCGGTATCGGCAGCAACGGAGGCAGACTGCATCTGGAGTTCCAGGGTCTTTAATGTATCTGAGTCGATTTTACATAAGACCTGGCCTGCCTGCACCGTATCTCCTGCCTGGAAATTCACCTCCAGGATCTCTCCGCTGATCTTTGGCATCACCGCCGCTTTTGCCGCCGGCTCTACTGTTCCTGTAAGATCTGTATAGAGCGTAATGTTTCCTGTAGACGGCGTCTGCACGGATACAGTGGGCCGCGTCTCGTACTGCGGCTCCTCATCATTTCCCGACACCAGTTTAAATACAATCCCTGCTGCCACTAACAGGACCACCGCACCTGCGATCAGTCTCTTGCTGCTTTTTTTCATTTCTTTCTGCCTTCCTTTCTTTTATGCACGATTTTTAATCCCTGATTCCTCGGTCCAATATGGCAAACTGCTGATATGCCATGTTTTTCAGTTCCCTGGGGTCAGCGGCCTGATCCAGCTGGAGCATGGAGATCCGTATGATCACCAAAAGCCCCATTTCGATGGCACAGCGCAGCCGCTCCTCGTTCAGCTCCCCATAACCGGTCCGGTCCATGGCCTCGAAACATTCCTTTTCGCTTTTTTCCCGCAGCCTGCGCCCGCCAAACTCTGCTTCTGTCCGTACAGCCACCTCCCGGCAGGTCTCGTCCTCCAGCATCCGTCTGCAGAATTCCCAGCAGTCTCTGTAGCTTTCATCTGTCATAATGCGCTCCACCAAAAGCTCCATGGACTCATGAAACGTACCCTTCTTTTCCCGAAAGGCTTCCACAAGCCCCTGCTCCAGGCGTTCCCTTCTCTGCCGCATCATACAGGCAAACAGATCATCCTTGCTCTCAAAGTACAGATAAAAGCTGGCTCTGGATATTCCGGCCCGCTTGATCAGGCTGCTGATCCGGATTTCTGAATAAGGCGTCGTCATGAACTCTGTGTGCATTGCATCCAGGATCGCCTGCTTTTTGTAATCACCCAGATTCATGAATTTCTCTGTGGGCATTTTTTTCATCTCCTTTACCCTTAACCATTATATGGACTTTTGTCTAATTGACAATAGGCAAAATAAAATCAAATGCACAAAATTTGTGCATTTGACCCTTGAGTGTAATAATTTTTAGTTTTATTTTAGATTTTTATCTCATGTTTCCGGCGTCTGATTTCGCTGCAGGCTTCGGGCCAGAGCTGCCTCGACCCCTCCTCCAAACAGAAAATCCAGGCGCATCATCGCGTCTAAGAGCGACTCCCCGTTTATGGTGCCGTCCGATTCCATCCAGCTGATCAAAAGTCCTCTGGCAGTATACTGGCACATACTGCTGATCATCTGTTTATCCTTCCCGCAGATATCCGTCCCCTCAGCGATGCGGTCCACCATACAGTCGAAAATGACCTCGCCTGCAGACTTAAGACAGTCCCGCACCTCCTCGTTGACGGCGGACCGGAACAGATTGCAGAACAGGCCTCTGTGCTCCTCCAGATATTCAGCGCCTCTCATGCAGGCCTTCTGGGGGTCTGTCTCATTCTGGTTTACGGTCATGATCTCCACAACCCGCTGTACGGAATATTCTACATATGCTCTCAGCACCTGATAAATGTCCTGGTAATGGTAGTAAAACGTATTTCGGGAAATACCGCAGCGGTCCGTAATATCCTTGACTGTGATCTTATCCACAGGCTTTGACGAAGCCAGATCACCGAATACTTTCATGATCGCCATTTTTGTAAAGGATGCCATAGGCAGAAAATGTCTCCTGTTCTTTATTTTTGCAAAGGGATATGCCATTGCGGTTTTGATCTATTATATCGTAAAATCGTTTTCACCGCAAGGCGGAGAAAAAAGGAACTGCTCAGACATGAAAAACAGACCACGGCCGGAGAGCCTGCCCTCCGTCCGTGGTCTGTTTTTCCGTCTGCCGCTCATATGCTTTTGCGGCGCTTCTGCCTTAGAAAAGATTTGTATAGCCCATCAAGTCTTTATCCACCTCTCTGGCTGCCTCTCTTCCCTCTCGGATGGCCCATACCACCAGAGACTGCCCCCGGCGCATATCCCCGGCGGCAAAAACGCGGTCTGCGCTGGTCTTATAGCTGTCTGCCTGGGTGGCGGCGGTCAAACGGCTGCCAAGCTCTACGCCAAAGGCCTCTGCCACATACTCCTGACAGCCCACAAAGCCTGCGGCGATGAGCACCAGATCCGCCTGCACCTCCCGCTCACTTCCCTCCACAGGGGCCATCACGGTTCGTCCGCTTTCGGGATCTTTTCTGGAAGCCAGATTTACAAGAACCGCTTTTGTTACATTTCCCTCGCTGTCCTTGATAAATTCCTTCACTGTAGTCTGGTACACTCTTGGATCCGAGCCGAATACGGCGATGGCTTCCTGCTGGCCGTAATCTGTCTTTAAGACTTTCGGCCACTCCGGCCAGGTATTGTCCCCAGTCCGCTCTGCGGGAGGCTTTGGCATCATCTCCAGCTGAAGCACGGAAGCACAGCCCTGACGGATGGAGGTTCCCACACAGTCGTTTCCCGTGTCTCCGCCTCCGATGACAATGACGTGCTTATCCCTGGCAGATATGCAGGCTCCATCCTCCAGATTGGAATCCAGCAGACTCTTTGTGGCAGACTTTAAAAAATCCACTGCAAAATAAATTCCTGCAGCGTCTCTTCCCGGAACATCGATGTTTCTTGGATTGGAAGCTCCGCAGGCCAGGATTACCCGGTCGAAATCGCGCAGAATCCTGGATGCTTTGCAGTTTCTTCCCACATCCGCGTTTGTCACAAAGGAAACACCTTCCTCCTTCATGATCTCCACCTTCCGGTCAATGACCCATTTCTCCAGCTTCATATTTGGGATGCCGTACATCAGAAGGCCGCCGATACGGTCGCTGCGTTCAAATACAGTAACCAGGTGGCCTCTCTTATTAAGCTGATCTGCCGCGGCAAGGCCCGCAGGGCCGGAGCCGATGACAGCCACCTTCTTTCCCGTTCGGACCGCCGGGGGATTTGCCTTTGCGTCCCCCTCTTTATAGGCCTTTTCAATAATGGCGTGTTCATTTTCCTTCACGCTGACCGGAGAACCGTTTAGGCCGCAGGTACAGGCTGCCTCGCATGGAGCCGGGCAGACTCTGGAGGTAAACTCCGGAAAGCTGTTTGTCTTTTTCAGGCGGCGAAATGCCTGCTGCCAGTTGCCTGTATATACAAGGTCATTCCACTCCGGGATCAGGTTATTTAATGGGCATCCGCTTACCATACCGCCCATCATCATGCCTGACTGGCAGAAGGGAACGCCGCAGTCCATACAGCGGGCGCCCTGTTTTCTCTGCTCCGTTTCGCTTAAGGGGAGGTGGAACTCCTTCCAGTTTTTAATCCTCTCTCTGAGGGAAACCTCCTTGCTGGTTTCCCTCTCATATTCTAAAAATCCTGTTATCTTACCCATCTGTCTGCACCTCCTTTAGCCTCTGATGTTAGCGTAAAACGCTTCGATCTGCGCCTGCTCGCTGTTGAGTCCCTTTCCCTCCATCTGCACGATGGCATTCATCATGCGGCGGTAATCATGTGGAACAATCTTCTTAAACATGGGCAGATACTCGCCAAAGTGCGCCAGAATCTCTTTACCCTTTTCCGAATTGGTATAAGCCACGTGCTCCTGAATCAGTTCCTTCAATTCCAGCACGTCATATTTGCCCGATACCTCCTCAAAGGATACCAGTTCCTTATTCAGCCTCTTATAAAAGCTGCGGTCCTCATCCAGCACATAGGCGATGCCGCCGCTCATGCCTGCGGCAAAATTCTTGCCTGTGGGGCCAAGAACCACCACACAGCCCCCGGTCATATATTCACAGCCGTGGTCGCCTACGCCTTCCACCACTGCCGTTGCACCGGAATTGCGGACACAGAAACGCTCGCCGGCGATGCCGTTGATAAAGGCCTTGCCGCTTGTAGCTCCATAGAGGGCAACGTTTCCTATTATAATGTTTTCTTCTGCCTTAAATGGCACACCCTGAGGCGGATATACCACCAGCTTGCCGCCGGAAAGCCCTTTTCCGAAGTAATCATTGGAATCTCCGGTCAGCTCCAGGGTCAGGCCCCTGGGGATAAATGCACCAAAGCTCTGGCCGCCGCTGCCGCTGCAGCCGATGGTAAAGGTATCCTCCGGCAGTCCCTCCGGGTATTTTCTCGTAAGCTCTGCCCCGAATATGGTTCCCAGCGTGCGGTTTATGTTCGTCACGTCAATCTGCAGGCTCTTCTTCTGACCATTGTTCAGAGCGCTCTTTAATTTCCTAAGAAGGATGCTCTCGTCAATGGTATCCTCCAGATGGAAATCAAACACCTGCTTTTCATGGTATCCGGCCAGTTTCTCACCCTGATAGGGGTTATCCAGGATCTGGCTTAAATCCACCTGTCTTGCACGGCTGTAGGAAATATCCTCTTTTCTCTTTAAGAGATCCGTGCGGCCCACCAGCTCATCTATGGTGCGTACGCCCAGCTTTGCCATGTACTCCCTCAATTCCTCTGCAATAAACTTCATAAAGTTTACCACATACTCCGGCTTACCCTTAAAGCGTTTGCGAAGCTCCGGATTCTGGGTTGCAATTCCCATGGGACAGGTATCCAGATTGCAGACGCGCATCATCACACAGCCCATTGCAACGAGAGGGGCAGTGGCAAAGCCAAATTCCTCTGCGCCCAGCATACAGGCAATGGCCACATCCCGTCCGGTCATCAGCTTTCCGTCTGTCTCTAACACTACCCGGTCGCGCAGCCCGTTCATAATCAGGGACTGATGGGCCTCAGCCACACCCAGCTCCCAGGGAAGGCCTGCGTTGTAGATAGAGTTTCTGGGAGCCGCACCCGTTCCGCCGTCATAGGAGGAAACAAGGATCACCTGGGCTCCCGCCTTGGCCACTCCCGCCGCCACCGTACCTACACCAGCCTCAGATACCAGCTTGACCGAGATCCTGGCCCTGGTATTGGCATTTTTCAGGTCATAGATCAGCTGGGCCAGATCCTCAATGGAATAAATATCGTGATGAGGCGGCGGAGAGATCAGGCTCACGCCTGTGGTAGAATGTCTCGTCTTTGCCACCCAGGGATATACCTTTTTGCCCGGCAGCTGTCCGCCCTCTCCCGGCTTTGCGCCCTGGGCCATCTTGATCTGGATCTCCTGAGCGCTGACCAGGTACCGGCTGGTCACGCCGAACCGGCCAGAAGCTACCTGCTTGATGGCGGAACAGCGGTTGCGGTCTGCTGGTCCCGGTACCAGGCGATCCAGACTCTCGCCGCCCTCTCCTGTATTGGATTTTCCATGGATCCGGTTCATGGCGATGGCCAGCGTCTCATGGGCCTCCTGGGAAATGGATCCGTAGGACATGGCCCCCGTCTTAAAGCGGCGCACAATGGAATCGGCACTCTCCACCTGATCCAGGGGAATACCGCCGTTTTCACGATAGCAAAAATCCATAAGGCTTCTTAAATGGTACGTCTTTCCCTCCTCATCCAGAGCATGGCTGTACTGCTTGAAAATGGAGTAGTCCCCTGTCCTTACAGCCTCCTGAAGGAGATGGATTGTGAGTGGATTGTATAAATGCTCCTCCTGGCCCGACCGTGACTTGTGGCTTCCCACGCTGTCCAGGGTCAGATCCACGTCCAGCCCCAGAGGATCAAACGCCGCAGAATGAAGGGTATCCACATCATTTGCTATATCATCTAAGGTAATGCCCCCTACACGGCTGACCGTATCGGTGAAATACTTATCCACCACCTCTTTGGAAATGCCGATGGCTTCAAAAATCTGGGATCCCTGATAGGACTGTATGGTAGAAATCCCCATTTTCGATGCAATCTTTACAATGCCGTGAAGCACAGCGTTGTCATAATCTTTCACTGCCGCATAGTAATCCTTATCCAGCATCTTTGTCTCAATAAGATAGCGAATGGATTCGTGGGCCAGATAGGGGTTGATGGCGCAGGCGCCGTAGCCCAAAAGCGCAGCAAAATGATGCACCTCTCTCGGCTCAGCACTCTCTAAGATCAGCGCCACGCTGGTACGCTTCTTGGTGCGCACCAGATACTGCTGCAGAGCGGAAACAGCTAACAGGGAAGGAATAGGCACATGGTTCTCATCAATATCCCGGTCAGACAGGATAATAATATTTGCCCCGTCCTTGTGTGCCCGGTCCGCCTCCAGAAACAGCCGGTCAATGGCCTTTTCAAGAGAAGTGTTCTTATAATAGGTAATGGGGATCACTTCTACCTTAAATCCCGGCTTTTTCATGGCCTTGATCTTCAGCAGATCCGTCTCTGTGAGAATGGGATTTTCCACCTTAAGGATCTTGCAGTTATCCGCCGTTTCCTCCAGGATATTTCCCTCCTCGCCCACATAGACAGTGGTAGAGGTAACGATCTCTTCCCGGATCGCGTCGATGGGCGGGTTAGTCACCTGTGCAAAAAGCTGCTTAAAGTAGTTAAACAGGGGCTGATGTTTCTTTGACAGCACGGCTAACGGAGAATCCACGCCCATGGCGGACACCGCTTCTGCTCCGTTTAATGCCATGGGAAGGATCATGGTCTTATACTGCTCATAGGTATAACCATAGGTCTTTTGCAGGCGCAGTCTCCAGTCCTTTGTCATCTCCGGCACACCCTGGTTGGGCACAGACAGCTCCTTTAAATTAACCAGATTGGAATCCAGCCACTCTCCGTAGGGATTTCTGCGGGCATAGCGCAGCTTAAGTTCCTCGTCACTGATCATTTTTCCCTGCAGGGTATCTACAAGAAGCATCTTTCCGGGACGGAGACGGTCTTTCCTGACCACCGCAGTCTGGTCTACTTCAATAGCCCCCACCTCTGAGGACAGGATCATATAGCCGTCCTTTGTAATATAATACCGGGAGGGACGAAGGCCGTTGCGGTCCAGGACAGCCCCTAACATATCTCCGTCCGTAAAGAGGATGGAGGCCGGGCCGTCCCACGGCTCCATCATGGTGGCGTAATACCGGTAAAAATCTTTTATCTCACCGTCCATGTATTTGTCATGCTCCCACGGGGCCGGTATCGTCACCATAACAGCCAGAGGAAGATCCATGCCGCTCATGACCATAAATTCCAGGGCATTATCCAGCATGGCCGAATCAGAGCCCTCCTGATTGATGATGGGAAGGACCTTGTGCATATCCGAGCGGAAATACTCGGATTCCATGTTTTCCTCCCTTGCCACCATCTTATCCACATTTCCGCGGATGGTGTTGATCTCGCCGTTGTGAACAATCAGGCGGTAGGGATGAGCGCGCATCCAGCTTGGGTTCGTATTGGTGCTGAACCGGGAATGGACAATGGCGATGGCAGATTCATAATCCGGATCCTGAAGATCCTCAAAGAAAAGGCGAAGCTCCCCTACCAGGAACATACCCTTGTATACAATGGTGCGGCTGCTTAAGGATACAACATATGTATCCTCGTTGCTCTGTTCAAATACGCGGCGGGCCACATAAAGCCTGCGGTCAAAGTCAAGTCCCTTCTCTGCGCCCTCCGGCTTTTCTACAAAGCCCTGGGCGATGTAAGGCATCACGTCAACAGCTTTCTTTCCCAGGACATCGGGAGCCGTGGGGACAACTCTCCAGCCTAAAAAATTCATGCCTTCCTTTTTGACTATGATCTCGAACATCTTCATGGCCTGGTTTCTGGCAAGCTCATCCTGTGGGAAGAAGAACATACCAACGCCGTATTCCCTCTCCCCTTTCAGGGAAATGCCTGACTGGGAAGCAGCTTTTTTGAAAAAACGGTGAGAGATCTGAAGCATGATGCCGACGCCGTCGCCGGTCTTGCCCTCGGCATCCTTGCCGGCTCTGTGCTCCAGGTTCTCTACGATGTGGAGCGCCTGATCCACTGTCTTATGTGTTTTGATGCCCTTTATGTTGGCAACCGCGCCGATACCGCAGTTATCATGCTCAAAACGAGGGTCATACAGTCCTGGCTGTTTTTGTCTGGGGTCCATAAAATACATCCTTTCCCATCACATCCTTAAAAGAGGCAGCCTGTTTGTCTGGGGGATGAAGGCGCTCTCTCTTTCGCTTTCACATAGTAAAGCGACGGCACAGTGATGTTTCATAGTGTTCATGGAGCAATCATACTACGGCATACCCTGTTTGTAAATAAAAAATTTTGCAGCTATTATCAGATAATTAGTTTTTTTATATTTTTTTATACTAATTGTCTGTATATTTATCTTTATGATCCGTTTTTATCTCCTTTGTGTCATTGTATTTTCTCATTTTTCACAGAGTACGGCGCGCACTTTTTCTGTTCAGCCAGCCAAGCAGAAGCACGATCAAGGCTGCAGGAATCATCTTTTTTCACTGTCATTTCCTCCCTCCTGCGTACATTCCCATGAACCCGGCGTACCTGCTTGTTTCTGCTGTCCTTTCTTTTGTTTTACCATGCCATAAATCACACTTTGCATCAATATAACTAATAAAGTCGTAAAATTTCCGACAGATTTTAGTGATATTTTTTGCATTTTTTCTCTTGACTTATACCCCACCAGGGTATATAATCGCTACATACCCCACCAGGGTATATATCATACAAACCGTCAGCTGCATTTATCCTTCCAGGATATTCAGAATGCATACACAGACACATAAGGAGGAATCATATGAAAGAAACTGCAACCCAGGCGTGCTGCTGCAAAACAAAAGAACGCCCTGAAAAAGAATACAAGGACCTGATCCACCGTTTGAACCGGATCGAAGGCCAGGTACGGGGAATTAAAAGCATGGTGGAAAAGGACGCCTACTGCCCTGACATCCTGGTACAGACAGCAGCCGTCAACGCCGCCTTAAACAGCTTCAGCCGAACCCTTCTCTCCAACCACATTCATACCTGTGTGGTAAACGATATCCGGGAGGGCCGGGACGAGGTGGTGGATGAACTGATGGCTACCCTTCAGAAACTCATGAAATAAAGGAGGCAGATTCCCATTATGAAGCAATATTCCGTTACAGGCATGAGCTGCGCCGCCTGCAGCAGCCGGATCGAAAAAGCTGTATCCAGGGTTCCCGGCGTCACTGCCTGCTCCGTCAGCCTGCTGACCCATTCCATGGGCGTGGAAGGCACGGCCGACCCGCAGGCCATTATCTCAGCCGTAGAAACAGCCGGCTACGGCGCGTCGGAGCAGGGTTCCTCCTCAGCTAAAGGATCTTCTATCGCCGCTGACGGTGAGGAGCTGTTAAAGGACAGGGAAACGCCTATCTTGAAACAGCGTCTGATCTATTCCGCAGGCTTTCTCATCATACTCATGTATTTTTCCATGGGGCATATGATGTGGAACTGGCCGGTTCCCGCCTTTTTCTCAGACAACCATGTAGCAATGGGCCTTTTGCAGCTGCTTCTCACCACGGCAGTCATGGTCATTAACCAGAAGTTTTTCATAAACGGCTTTAAGAGCCTGTTCCACGGTTCCCCCAATATGGATACCCTGGTGGCATTAGGCTCCGGCGCCTCCTTTGTCTACAGCACCTACGCCCTCTTTGCCATGACCGGAGCACAGGTGCAGGGAGATATGGAGAGTGTCATGACCTATATGCATGAATTCTATTTTGAATCTGCAGCCATGATCCTGACGCTGATCACCGTGGGCAAAATGCTGGAAGCCAGGTCAAAGGGCCGCACCACCAACGCTTTAAAAGGCCTGATGAAGCTGGCTCCCAAAACCGCCACACTGGTTCGGGACGGAGCCGAGGTGACCGTTTCTATTGACCAGGTGCAGACTGGTGATATCTTCGTTGTCCGCCCTGGTGAAAATATACCCGTAGACGGTATCGTACTGGAAGGCGCCAGCGCAGTCAACGAATCCGCCCTGACCGGCGAAAGCATCCCCGCAGATAAAACGGCAGGCGACAAGGTATCTGCCGCCACCTCCAACCAGTCCGGTTTCCTGCGCTGCAGGGCCACACGTGTAGGCGAGGACACCACCCTCTCCCAGATCATCCAGATGGTCAGCGATGCAGCCGCCACCAAGGCCCCTATTGCCAAAGCGGCAGATCGGGTATCCGGCGTTTTCGTTCCTGCGGTCATTGCCATTTCCATCATTACAACCCTTGTATGGCTCGCTGCCGGACAGACCCTTGGGTTCGCCCTGGCAAGAGGCATTTCAGTGCTGGTTATCAGCTGCCCCTGTGCTCTGGGCCTTGCCACCCCCGTTGCCATCATGGTCGGAAATGGTATGGGTGCAAAAAACGGCATCCTGTTTAAGACTGCCGTTTCCCTGGAAGAAACCGGAAAAATGCAGATTGTAGCCCTGGACAAAACAGGCACCATTACCGAAGGGCAGCCAAAAGTAACAGATCTGATCCCTGCAGAAGACTATTCTGAAGCATCCCTCCTTTCCCTAGCTTATGCCCTGGAGGCAAAAAGCGAACATCCTCTGGCAAAGGCCATCCTTAAGCGGGCAGAGGAGGAAGGAATGAGGCCCGACCCGGTAGAGGACTTTAAGGCCCTTCCCGGAAACGGCCTTTCTGCCCTGCGCACAAAGGATCACAGCGCTCTTACCGGAGGAAGCCTGGCCTTTATAAATAGTCATACTCCTCTTTCCCCCTCTCTGACCTCCAGAGCCAAACAGTTGGCAGAGGAAGGAAAAACTCCCCTTGTTTTTACAGAGAACGGCCGCATTGCCGGCATCATTGCCGTAGCTGACACAATCAAGGCTGACAGTCCCCAGGCGATCAGGGAGCTTAAAAATATGGGGATCCACGTTGTCATGCTTACCGGCGACAATGAGCGCACCGCCAGGGCCATCGGCCGTCAGGCCGGAGTAGACGAGGTGATCGCAGGCGTGCTGCCTGAGGGCAAGGAAAGCGTTATCCGCGCATTAAAGGAAAAAGGAAAGACCTGTATGGTGGGTGACGGCATCAATGATGCGCCCGCCCTTACAAGGGCCGATATGGGCATTGCCATCGGGGCCGGTACGGACGTGGCCATTGATGCAGCAGATGTAGTGTTAATGAAGAGCCGTCTCTTAGATGTTCCTGCCGCCATCCGCTTAAGCCGCGCCACCCTCCAGAATATCCACGAAAATCTGTTCTGGGCCTTTTTCTACAATGTGATCGGCATTCCCCTGGCTGCCGGTGTGTGGTACCCCCTCTTTCACTTAAAGCTGAACCCCATGTTCGGCGCTGCCGCCATGAGCCTTTCCAGCTTCTGTGTGGTTTCCAACGCCCTGAGACTGAACCTCTTTCAAGTAAAAAGTGCAAAAAAAGATAAGAAATTAAAGCATCCCGCAACCGTTTCCGCGGCTGCTGTGCATACAATCAACGAAGAAAAGGAGATTACAGCTATGACAAAGACAATGAAAATCGAAGGAATGATGTGCGGACACTGCGAGGCAGCCGTAAAGAAAGCTCTGGAGGCTCTGCCGCAGGTAACAGAGGCAGTGGTCAGCCACGAAAAAGGAACCGCCGTTGTAGCTTTAAACGGCGAAATTGCCGATGAGATGTTAAAAAAGGCCGTAGAAGATAAGGATTATAAGGTATTGGATATCCAGTAAGGCAGCCGGTTTTTAAAACAGCGGCCCCTCTGTACGGCCCCGCTGTCTGCATAAATAAAAGGAGCCTCTCCGCCGTTTGCGGATTGGCTCCTGTCAGAACAGCCGTTTAAACTAATGTACCGGCTGTAAAAATTACATCTCACCCAGGCCGCTCTCGATTGCCTGGCTTAAGGTATCCATCGCTGCCTGCTCATCCTCGCCGTCGCAGATCAGAGTGATCTCCGTACCGCACTTGATGCCGGCTGCCATAACGTTTAATACGCTCTTTGCAACAATCTTCTTCTCACCGCACTCGATGGTAATGTCGCTCTTGAACTTCATAGCTGTCTGAGACAGAACGCCTGCTGGTCTTAAATGTAAGCCGGATGGATTTACTACTGTTAAAGTCTTGCTGATCATAACTATACTCTCCTTATGGTGTTATTCTGCGTATGGCAGGAGTCTTTGTCCCCGCTGCCCTATATATGGATTTTATTACATCTGACTATCTATGTCAAGTTAATCAAAAAATTACCGATGGTTTTTTTGCTGCTTTTTTATCAGTATGAGCCGTCATTTTCCCATCTCAGCCGCAGGCGAAAGCCTCCTCTTCCCTTCTCGAAAACACGCAGCCGCAATAGTCCTGTCTGTAAAGCCCATACTGAGAGGAAAGCTCGGTGGAGCGTTTGTAGCCGTTTTTCTTCTTGAAATCTGACTGCAGATACGGCACGCCGTACTCCTGGCCCAGCCGGATCCCAATCTCATTCAGCTTCTGGGCGTTTTTTAAAGGGCTGATGGACAAAGTGGTAGTAAAATAGTCAAATCCGCCCTCTTTTGCCGTCTTTGCCCCCTCTCTAAGACGCAGCTCGTAGCACCGAAAGCACCGGCTCCCTCCCTCCGGATCCTTTTCATGTCCTTTGGCTGCGGCATAAAAGGAGGCTGTATCGTATTCTCCCTCCAGAAAATGGATAGGATTCGCCGTCTTCATCTCACCAATCAGCCGTTTCTGCTCTTTCGTCCGCTCTCTGTACTCTTCCTCCGGGTAGATATTGGGATTATAGTAAAATACCGTGATCTCAAAATACTGCGACAAATATTCCAGCACATAGCTGCTGCAGGGGGCGCAGCAGCTGTGAAGCAGCAGCCGGGGCGTCCTGCCTTCTTTTACAATGGCTTCCAATGTTTTATCTAAAATTCTCTGGTAATTTTCCTTCTGCTGCGCTCCAGCCATGATCCTTCCTCCTTCAAACGATAATCCTGTCCTCTGACGCGCAAAAGGACCGCTCTAGAAAGCAGCCCTTCTCATATACGCATTTGCAGTGATTGCAGCATCCACATCCAGCCACCCCTTTGCCGACTGTATCCTTTCAGCTAAACAGCGGCACGCAAAGCTGCCAGTCCTCAAACTGCAGCCTTACAGGAAATCGCGGATCCGCTTGCTTCTTACAGGATTGCGCAGCTTGCGCAGAGCCTTGGCCTCGATCTGACGGATACGCTCTCTGGTGACGTTGAACTCCTTCCCCACCTCTTCCAGTGTTCTGGGATGTCCGTCCTCCAGTCCGAACCGCAGTACGATTACCTGCCGCTCTCTCTCCTTTAAATCTCCCAAAAGAGCGTCGATGTGCTCCCGCAGCATCACAGATTCCACGTTGCCCTCAGGGGTCACAACGTTGCTGTCCGCTACGAAATCGCCCAGATTGGAGTCATCTTCCTCGCCGATAGGCGTCTCAAGAGAAGCCGGCTCACGGGCGATCTGCATGATCTCCATGACTTTATCTTCAGACATATCAAGCGCTTCTGCCAGCTCTGTCACGGAAGGTTCATAGCCCAGTTCCAGAGTCAGCTTTCTCTGCATCTTTGACATCTTGTTGATCGTTTCTACCATATGCACCGGTACGCGGATGGTTCTTGCCTGATCAGCCAGAGCTCTTGTCACCGACTGACGGATCCACCAGGTTGCATATGTACTTAACTTATAGCCTTTTGTATAATCAAATTTTTCAACGCCTTTGATCAGTCCCAGGTTGCCTTCCTGCACCAGGTCAAGGAAACTCATCCCTCTTCCGGTGTAGCGCTTCGCAATGCTGACTACAAGACGCAGGTTTGCCTCGATCAGTCTCTCCTTTGCGGATTCGTCGCCGTCTGCCTTGCGCTGCGCAAGCTCCAGCTCTTCATCTGCCGTAAGAAGGGGTACGGTACCGATCTCTTTCAGATACATACGAACCGGATCCTCGGTTCCTATGCCCTCTAAAAGATCCACTGCATCCAGGTCGATTTCTTCATCCTCTGCATCCTTCATGAAGCTGTCGTCGTCCAGGTCAAGATCCAGGCCAATGTCATCCAGAGCGGGATCTGCGTTCAGCATCGCTTCGTCCAGTACGGGAACTACGTCAATATTACGGTTCTCCAGGTAACTGTAAATCTGATCCATCTGCTCAGGAGACAGGTTGTCCCCGGTGAAAAAGTCATTGATCTCGCCTGCATCCAGGGTATTATGCTTGGATTTGGCGTGCTCCACCAGCTTTTCCAGTTTTTTTAAAAAATCGTCCTTTTCCAATGATAAACGTCCTTTCACTTAAAGGTAAATGTGGAAACTCTCACAACTTATCATTATATACTACTTTCCATGGGATTTCAACATCAATCGACAAAGTTCCCATAAATTTCGTAACTGTTCAGCCATGGGGCAATTTGTGCGGAAATATGTGCTGCTGTCCGGCTTGCATAAGCATATTTCTGTACAAATTAACATATGGCGTACAGCCAAATCTTTAAGCCAACCGCTTCTGCCGGTTTTCCGGGAGCAGAATCTGAACCCGTTCCTTTAAGTTCCCGATGTCAGCCTCTGTTCTGGCACCTCCGTATTCCCCATCCAGAACCCAGTCCACCGGAGTTTCAGAGCGAAAGCAGATGGAGGCAGTCTTAAAGCGGTATACGTATTCATTAGGTTCCTCTTTCAGAAACATATGGGAAATGATATTGCTCAGGTCTGCCGGTGTTTTCGGCATACGGATTAAAAGCACCTCAAATACCCCGTCCTGCAGATCCACCGACTGGTTTACCAGGCTTTTAAATCCCCCTACGCTTCTTGTGTTGGTTACCATGCCGAAAATGAAATCCTCTTCCAGACTGCCCTCCTCCCACTGCACCTGCATATGGCAGGGCTTGATGGAAGTAAGGCTTTTTAAAGCCTCCAGCATATAAGCCGGATGGCCCAGCAGGTTTTTGCGGTCCTGGGAGGTGGCGTAGGCCACCTCTGTAAACGCCCCGAAGCCTGCGATATACACAAACTTCCGGTCCTCGCAGAAGGTTCCCACATCCACAGCAAGGGGCTTTCCCCGCGTAATATCAAGGGCCGCCTTTTCCATATCCTTTGAAAGGCGGAGGCTGGCGGCAAAGTCATTGGTAGAACCTGCGGGAATATAACCAAGCACCGGCGAAGCCTTAAGATCCAGCAGCCCACAGATGGTTTCATTTAAAGTGCCGTCCCCGCCGCTGCATACGATCACATCCATAGTTTCGCCCAGTTTTCTCACCGTCTGGGCGGCGTCCCCCTGGCACTGGGTCACATGGACATGAATATCATACCCAGCCTTTGTAAAAATATCCAGAATCCGCAGGAGACTTCCCCTGATCTGCTCCTTTCCTGAGCGGGGATTAAAAACAAAGAGCATCTGTTTCATGTTCCATCCTCCTTTTGAAACAGGATATCCTTGTAAGCAGAAAATGCATTGGGAAGAGGATACCGGTCCCGTATCTCCTCTTTTTCCACCATAAATGCAGTATGATCCGGGTCCTGCCATGCACGTTTAAGCACTGCCCGGTATCCTGTCATATGCCACTCCACATGGGAAAAAATATGCCGTGACGGCTCCAGGGCCTCCAGCCGTTCAACCGCCTCCTCCGGCACTCCCAGATACGCTCTTGCCTCCTCCCCGGTGAGATGGCCTTCCGTGTTGGGAAGTTCATACAGAGACGCCAAAAGCCCCGTTGAAGGCCGTTTGCGGATAGCTGCCTTTCCCTGATTTTCTATGATAAATACCGTCCGCTCCTCGATCCTGCGTTTCTTAGGCGGCGACTTCCAGGGAATCTCCTTCCACAGTCCCTGCCTTTTTGTCAGGCAGACGGATTCCATGGGGCACTGGGAGCACCTCGGCTCTTTGCCGGGAATACACACCAGCGCTCCCGTCTCGATCAGGCCCTGATTGTAGCTGCTGGCTTTATCCGAGGGCATGACTTCTTTCAGCAGTGTCTCCACAGCTGTTTTGACGGAGGCCTTTTTGATGTCAGACCGGTCTGCCAGGATCCGGGAGATCACGCGGAGCACATTTCCGTCTACCGCAGGCACCGGAATCCCGTAGGCAATGGAGGCAATAGCTCCGGCGGTATAGCTTCCGATCCCCGGCAGGGATAAAAGCTCCTCATAGGACGCCGGAAGCTCTCCTTTGTACTGTTCCATCACACGGACAGCCGCCGCCTTTAAATTCCGAACCCGGCTGTAATAGCCAAGGCCCTCCCACAGTTTCATCAGCCGGTCATCCTCCGCCTCCGCCAGATCCTTAATTTCCGGAAGAGCATCCATAAACCGTTCAAAATACGGCTTCACTGCCTCCACCCTGGTCTGCTGAAGCATGATCTCAGATACCCATACCCGGTATGGCTTTGGATCCTCTCTCCAGGGAAGAACCCTGGCCCTCGAGCCGTACCAGGCTAACAGCGGCTTTTCCATGGCTCTCAGCCGCTCCTTTGGTTCTAAAAACGTATCCTCCCGCTCCGAAATCTGGAGGCGGTCATAAAAATGAAACTCCGTGTTACACATAGCCGTAAATCCCCCGCACGGATACTTCCCCTGATATCACAGAAGCAAGGGAGCCGTCCTCCTTTTTCACCAGAAGGCTGCCCTCTCTGTCAATTCCCAGCGCAGTTCCCCGGTAAGTCCCCGCCGGATCCAGAACACAGACCTCCCGATCCCGGTTTGCCAGCATACGATTGTATTCCTCCATAAGCTCCGTCATATCCCCTTTTTTCAGGAAACGACCGTAGTAGGTCTCAAACTGCTCTGCCACGGCAGCGATCACCGGTGCACGTTTTAACGGACGGCCCAGCTCCAGGCTTAAGGAGGTGGCAGTGGGGGCAAGCTCCTCAGGAAAATCTTTTGTATTTACATTGATTCCAATGCCCACCACCACATGGCGGATAGAATCCTCTTCAGTGCTCATCTCTGTCAGTATGCCGCAGATCTTTTTCCCTCTGACCACCGCGTCATTGGGCCATTTGATCATGGACTCCAGGCCGACGGCCTGTCGGATCCCCGAAACAACCGCCATTCCCGCCACCAGCGTCAGCATAGAAGCCTGAACCGGCGCAAGCGCCGGACGGAGGACAAAGCTCATCCAGATTCCCGCGCCATGGGGAGAGGCCCAGTTTCTGCCTCTTCTTCCCTTTCCTGCAGTCTGGCAGTCTGCCACCACCATTGTACCCTCCGGCGCTCCCTCCTCCGCCAGCCTTCTGGCCTGATTATTCGTCGAATCCGTCTCATAAAGACAGGTGAGCTCACCACCCAGCCACCTGGAGGTAAGAACTGACTTAAGCTCCGGAGCGGTGAGTACATCGGGAGAGGAGGTTAAGCGGTAGCCCTTGTTGCGCACCGCTTCGATCACATAGCCCTCCTCCTCCAGCTGCCGGATGGCCTTCCATACAGCGGTCCTGGACACGCCAAGCCCCTCGCACAGCTGCTGGCCGGATACAAAATCCGGCGTTGCTTTTAATAGCTTTAAAATCTCTGCTTTCATTTTCTTCTCCCATCCTCTATCCATGAATCCAGAGGCTTAATGCGCTTAACACGCCAAGAAGCCCAAGACCTGCTCCAAGAAACAGCTGGAAAATCCCCAGCCTGATACGTTTCTTATCTCTGGCGCAGGTCTTAAGCTCAAATATGCCTCTGATCCCATTTAACAGCGCTGCCAGCAAAAACACCAGAGGAAACAGCATCCTGTTTCCTTCCGGGCTGATAAAGGACAGCACGGCGAATATGACGATGGCAATCCCAAGGATTAAATGCGCCATGTCGAAAAACACACCGGCACGGCGCTCATTTCTTCCTCTCTGGCCCTGCATATCTGTATTCTCCTTATTCTCCGGACACAGACTCACAAGGCCAGCTGTTTACTCGCTTAAGGTAGCAAGCATAACCGCCTTGATGGTGTGCATCCGGTTCTCAGCCTCGTCAAATACAACAGACTGGCTGGACTCAAATACCTCGTCCGTCACTTCCAGTTCGGACACCTGGAACCGTTCACCCATTTCCTTTCCGATCTTCGTCTTAAGATCGTGGAAGGATGGCAGACAGTGAAGGAAGATCGCCTTCGGCCCCGCCGCAGCCATCACTTCCTTTGTCACCTTATACGGGCTCAGATCCCTGATTCTCTCTTCCCATACCTCATCCGGCTCGCCCATGGATACCCAAACGTCCGTATCAATGACATCGGCATCCCTGACTGCCTCTGCCACATCCTCTGTAAGAGTGATGACCGCCCCGCTTTCTGCCGCAAAGGCCTCGCATTCTTCTACAAGAACAGGATCGGGGAAATACTTCTTCGGAGCACAGGCCACAAAGTGCATCCCCATCTTAGCGCAGGCGATCATCAGGGAATTACCCATATTATAACGCGCATCGCCCATATATACAAGCTTAACTCCCTTAAGGCGGCCCAGATGCTCTCTGATCGTCAGCAGATCGGCCAGCATCTGGGTTGGATGATCCTCATTGGTCAGTCCATTCCACACAGGAACGCCGGCATAACGGGCCAGTTCTTCTACGATCTCCTGTCCAAATCCTCTGTACTCAATACCCTCATACATACGGCCAAGGACTCTCGCTGTGTCTGCAATGCTTTCTTTCTTTCCGATCTGAGAACCGGATGGATCCAGATAGGTGGATCCCATGCCCAAATCATGAGCCGCTACCTCAAAAGCGCACCTGGTTCTGGTGCTGGTCTTTTCAAAAATAAGGGCTACATTCTTTCCCTTTAAAACATCCATGGGGATGCCTTTTTTCTTCTTTTCCTTTAATTCCGCAGCCAGATCCAGCAGATAAAGAATTTCCTCCTGTGTATAATTTTTCAGTGTCAAAAAATGTCTCCCTTTTAAATTCATAATATCCTCCATACATATTCCCTGGCCTATATGGCCACTGATTTATATTTATGCAACTTTTATGCATAATATACCACTATCATATGACGGTGTCAAGTGGGGAATGAGGTTGAACAATGGGTTTCATTTTGTCACAATCGGATATATAAAAACAGCGCTGCGCACAGATAATACGCAACGCTGCTTTTATATTTTAATTCACATTTGCACGATCTCCTTTTAAGCCTGCTTTGCCTTCCCGGCAATCTGCCCATTATAAACCGACAGATCCAGTTCCTTTTCCTTTGCGCTGACGATTACATTGACCGCAGCGCTTCCAATCACATTTAAAGGAAGCAGTGCCATCTCCACCGGCCGGTTGATGGCCACCACAAGCGCATACCCTATCAGACAGGCATCCGTGGTCCACCCCATCCCCGACAGCACGGTAAAAATCATCGTAGTTCCCGCAATGGGAATCGCAGGCGTGCCTGCCGCCGCACAGATGGATAAAAATGCCATAACAATCAGATTTGCGGGCGTCACATCAATCCCTGCCGATGTGGCAATAAACGTTACAGCAAACATATGCATCACCGTAGTTCCATTCATATTGATGGTCATTCCGGTAGGAAGCACAAAGCTTGTAATTTCATCGCTGCAGCCCAGCTCCTCTTTACAGGTTCTTGTATTTAGGGGAAGACAGGCCGCAGAAGAATTAGTGGAAAAACCAAATACACCCACTTTTGCAATCTTTTTCATAAAAGTGAACGGATCTAACCCGGTTGTTAAAAATACTCCAATCGGATAAACCGTAACCACCAGTATAAACAGGGTAGCAATCGCTGATACCATATAAGCCGCTGCAGGCGCCAGATATTCTACCCCATAAATAGCAAAGGTACGTGAAATCAGGCAAAAGATGGCAATCGGCCCCACTTTATTGATCAGTATCTTTAAATAAAGCTGGATCACCTCGTCACAGCTCATAAGTATCTTCTTTAAAGCCTCCGCCTTTTCCCCCAGCTGGTTGATGCACAGCCCAAGCAGAATCGCCACGACTACTACTGCCAGGATCTCATTGTTACTCCCAAACGCACCTGTAATATTGCTTGGAACCGCATTTACAATGGTTGCTAACGGATTAAAGGCTTCTATGGTAGCAGCCTCTGCCACTTCCCCTCCCGGAAGCGCTACATTGTAAAAGCCTGCGCTTTTTACCCCGTATGCCACAGCGCCTGCAGCAAATGCGCCTACACAATAAAACAGGAAGAAGCCAAGGAGAGTCCGTCCTGCAATCCGTCCCAATTTAGAGGCGTTGGAGATGCTGCACATCGCAAGACTTAACGACACCAGAACCAGCGGAACAATGGCAAGCTGCAGCCCTCTCATAAATATCTGTCCTACGATATAAAATATTCCTATGGATCTTACGCCTTCAGGAACTGTGATATCCTGAAACAGCAGGTTATTTATCACGTTCCACACTGTTTCATTCCCCGTTGAAACCAGTTTTTCTCTTAAAAGCAGAAACGCTACGCCTACGATCAGTCCTCCAAAGAGCGCGATCATCATTTTTTTTACTACTGAATCTGATTTATTCCTGTTCATATTCTTCCCCAGCCTTCCCCGCGCCTGAATACGCCTGTTTTATAATGTTTTGATCTGAATCCCTTCCTCCTCAAACGTCTTGCGTATCTTGCGGACAAATTCCATGGCCTTAGGTCCATCTCCATGGACACAGAGCGTATCTCCCTTTATATCCAATTCTTTTCCGTTGATTGAGGTTACTTTCCCCTCTTTTATCATCCGTACGCAGCGGCCAATGGCAATATCCTCATCGGTGATCATAGCCCCTTCCATTTTCCTTGGAGCCAGGGACAGATCGTCCATATAAGCGCGGTCTGCAAAGATTTCCGCCGCAGTACGAAGCCCCATATCCTCCGCTACCTTTCCAAGTACAGCGCCGGCACAGTAATAGATGATCAAATCCCGGTCAAACTCATATACAGCCTCACACACAGCTCTGGAAAGTTCCTCATCATACTGGCACTGGTTTCCCATGGCTCCATGGGGGGCCACATGATGAAGCTTTATTCCATAGCTTACTGTAAACGCCGACAGCGCCCCGATCTGATATTTCACATAATTCTTTGCTTCTTCAAAGGACAGCGTCATCCTGCGTCTGCCAAATCCCATCAGATCCGGATATCCCGGGTGCGCTCCCACAGCCACCCCATGCTCTTTAGACAGCCTTACTACCCTGTCCATAACCATCGGATCGCCCCCATGCCATCCGCAGGCTGCATTCGCCGCTGTAATATGGCGGATAATCGCCTCATCATCTCCCAGTTTGTACGCTCCAAAGCTCTCTCCAATATCACTGTTTAAATCCACTGAATACATGATCCATTCTCCCTTCCCTCATAATTTCAGGCTCTTACCTACAGATTTACTATATTTTGAGGCTTTCCCTCCAGAAAGCATTTTAAATTATCTGCCGCAATACTCATCAGCCTCTGTCTTGACTCCCTGGGCGCCCAGGCAATATGCGGTGTAATGATCACATTCTTTGCCTCCAGCAGCGGATTATCCATACGAATTGGTTCCGTGGAAACCACATCAACCGCCGCTCCGCCGACTTTTCCGCTGTTTAAAGCATCCCGCAGATCCTCCTCCACGATCAGAGGACCTCTGGAATCATTGATGATCAAAACGCCGTCCTTCATTTTTTCGATAGTCTCTTTGTTTATAATTCCCTTGGTCGATGGAAACAGCGGACAATGAAGGGTAATTACATCTGACCGGACCAAAAGCTCATCAAGTTCAGCATACCTGCACGTCTCTGTCTCCAGTTCCGGCCTTTGATATGCGTCATAAGCCAGTATTTTCATACCCAGGGCCTGAGCGATCCGCGCAGTTTCCTGACCGATACGCCCAAAACCAATAACCCCCATGGTTTTTCCAGCCAGTTCTGTCAGAGGGTGGTTCCAGAAACACCAGTCTTTGCTGCTGCTCCAATCCCCTCTCTTTACACAGTCTGAATGTTCGCCCACATGATGGCACAGTTCCAGCAAAAGGGCAATTGCAAACTGCGCCACCGCTGCCGTTCCGTAAGAAGGAATATTCGCCACCTTGATGCCAAGAGTCTTCGCCGCCTCTACATCCACTATGTTATAGCCGGTCGCCAGAACTCCTATAAACTTAATGCTCCTGCAGACCTCCAGAACCTCTTTTGTCAGCGGTGTTTTATTGGTATATACAACATCTGCCGTTTTGATGCGCTCCAGCACCTCCTCCGGCTTTGTCCGGTCATAGACAGTCAGCTTCCCCATCTTTTCCAGTTCTTCCCAGGAAATATCTCCCGGATTTAAAGTATACCCGTCTAATACAACAATCTTCATTTTTACCTTTCTCCTATCTTTGATCAGATGTCTGTTCCAGAAATATCTGAAACGCTTCGATCTGCTTTTTTTGCCTGACATAAAGTTCCTGAGCCAGTTCAAGGCTGACCCGTATAAACCTTACCCTGGTTCCCGGCAGGCTTTGTGCCAGAAGGGGAAGATCCACCGAAATAACCGTTCCGATCTTTGCATAGCCTCCCGTGCTCTGCCGGTCCGCCAGCATAATAATCGGCTGTCCGTTCGTCGGCACCTGAATAGAGCCAAGGGCAATCCCGTCACTGATGATATTGCCATCCTTTAAATGCCTGATTGGCTCTTTTCTCTTTAAGCGGCATCCCATACGATCAAATTCATTGGTAATCTCTGCCCCATACCAGAAAAAACGGCGAAGCTCTTCCTGAGAAAAGGCATCTTCCTGAGGACCTGTTACCACCCGCAGTGTAATTTCTCCCTGTAAAAATTTTTCCGGCTTCAGCCTTCTTTTTTCCATACCGGGAAGCTCTGCCGCCGGGGCAGCAAAGCCGATGCGGTCTTTAGCCTCCAGCTTTCTGCCATCCATACCGCCCATTTTATTCCGCATCAGAGTAGACTTGCTTCCCATGACCAGCGGGATATCAAGACCTCCGGCAAAAGCAATATAACCTCTGCAGCCATTTCCATGGGCTATTCCAAAAGATAACGTCTCTCCCTCTTTTACAGCCACTGCCTGATACATCGGAACCGGCCTGCCGTCCAGAGACGGCGATAAATCTCCCCCTGTGACAGCAATCACATTATCCTGTTCAAAGCGCAGAGACGGCCCTGCCACCGTAAACTCAAGGGCTCCCTCATCCGGCCGGTTACCTGTCAGTATATTCGCCAGCTGAAAGGATCTGGTATCCATAGGCCCTGCGGGAGATACCCCATACTGCTGATAGCCAAAACGTCCCGCATCCTGAACCGTGGTAAGTATTCCCGGCTTTTCAACTACAATGCCCATTATCTCACCGCCTTTTCATACGTTTTTACAACATACGCACCCTTCTGATCCGCTTTTTCTATTTTTTTATACTCGTCAAAGTTTACAGGTATGTATCTAACCCACTCTCCCGGATGTACTAAAAACGGATCTTTTCTCCTGTAATCGCAGATATTCAGAGGCGTTCTGGCTATGACATTCCATCCGCAGGGCTGTTCAAACGGAATCAGATTGGAAAGATTTTCCTGAGCAACAATGGATCTGGCTTCAATCCGCACTCTGGGAGTTTCTCTCCTTTTAAAATGAAACGGTTCCTCAAACCTGGCCATATACGCGTGCCCCGGAGCGAACCCCAGCATATACACATAATAGTCATGGCTGGAATGCATCCGTATCAGTTCTTTCACAGAAATTCCTTCAAACGCCGCGCAGTCCTCCAGATCAGGCCCCAGCTCTCCTCCGTAGCAGACAGGTATCTCCTTTACGATTTCCTTTCTGCCGGCAGTATTTTCCAGCGTCATACCCGTCTTTTCAAGCAATGCTTCCACTGCCTTAAGCCTTATGGAAAGTTCCTCCCTGAGCCTGGCATAGAGAATGATCTCCGGCCTGTAATGGATCATCAAAGATGCATAGGTAGGAACCGTCTCAGTCACACCCTCAATGGGATGTATCTCCAGTTCATGAGAGAGCATTCGAACCAGGCGGTTCACTTCAAGGTTTATCTCATCGCCCATCTGAACGGATACGGCACACTCTCCTGCTGTCAGAATTTTTACATTCACGTTAACCTCTCCTATCATAAGCCTTCATAACTATTGCACAATCTTTAACTGATCTAAGTATAGCACATGACAAACATTAACAAAAATAAATTATTTATCTATAATATATTAACATTTTTTATATTATAAGTCCCCAGTTTTTTGTTTTCAGGTAATCCATCATCTTTTCTTCAAACAACTGTACTGCCTTCTGTGTCGATTCATTAGGATACTTGTGGCGTATTTTGTAGGTGATCCGTTCAGGCGGCTGTGTTTTGTTTGCAATCTCACTGACCTGCACATCCCGCAGATCCCGGATACGCTCCACCACAGAAACAGGTGCAATAAACCACCTTCTGGCATCTGAAATCAGATGGAGCAGCAATTCAAATGTATCCACCTGAACCCTGGGGCGCATCCCTTTTCCTACCCACTGATCGTGCCAGATCTGGTAATTCGCCTCCCAGCTTACGAAAATTTCTTCCGCCGGATCAAGCTCATCCGTATGGATCCGCTCCTTTTTAAGCTTTGTATCTCCTGACTGGACAATGTACATTTTTTCCTTCAAAAGCGGCTCTGCCACAATGTTCTTAAAGTGAAGATGATGATACACAAAGCCCAGATCAATCTCATGATTTTCCAAAAGTCCATAGATTTCATAGGAATAATGGGTGGTAATCTTCATATTCATATCCGAATCCGGAGCATTTAACAGATTCCGGTACAGTTCAAAAAGAATGGTAGTATTCATTGTATCTGTGCAGCCGATGCTCAGATACAGCTTTTCTCTTCCATGCTGAAGCTGCTGCATCTCCTGCCACAAAGACAGCCAGCGCTCCGCGATCGGTACAAACTCCTCTCCCTGAGCCGTAAGTTCAATCTGCTTATACCCCTTTTTTCTGGTAAGGAGCTTTACATTCAGTTCCTCCTCCAGACATTTCAGGCGATGGCTGACCGTCGGCTGGGACAAAAACAGATTTTCAGCCGTTTTGGTAATATTTTTTGTTTTAACAATCATTAAAAATGTCTCAATCTCCGCCTGTTTCATTATAACCCTCCAAATATAGATTTTTTTAATATTATACAATGAAATTATTCATTTCTCAATCATTAAGCAGAGTGGTATCATAAAAACAGATACATAAGTTTCACAAATAGAGGAGGAACAAACATGAATCAGTCACAGGGAGAGTTATTTACAGATGAATTTCAGAAACATTTAAAAGAACAATTCTATTTTGCGGATGAGGATCCCCAGTTTGGGCCACGGCTTTTTTTTGAAAATTCCGGAGGCTCCCTGCGCTTGAAATCTGCAGTGGAGGCCAAATGCCTGACCGAACAGTTTCCCGACTGTCCCGAACGCATCCATGAAAGAGCCATGATTTTAAAAGAAATGGTTTCAGGAGGAACCGAAGATATCCTGCGGATTGTATTCGGTGCAAAAAGCGGCGCTCTTTTAACCGAGCTGACCGCCTCTCAGACGATGTTTAACCTGGTTGGAGCCATAATGGAGAATGTAACCACAGGCACCAACGCTGTTACTTCTTCCCTGGAGCATCCCTCTGCCCACGACGCAGTGGAATATTATTGCAGGAAAACAGGACGGGATTTTCGCGTGGTTCCTGCCAATCAGGCCACAGGGGGAATTGACCCCGAGGAAGTGATGAAATATGTCGACAAGGATACCGTACTTTTAAGCATCATGTCCGCCTCCAATATTTCCGGAAATATTATGGATATAAAAGAGATTGCGCAGCGCGCCAGAGAAATCAATCCTGATATTTATATCGTAACAGACGCTGTCCAGCACGCCCCCCATGCAGCCATGGATGTAGAGGATTTGGGGATTGACGGTATGAACTTTGCGCCTTATAAGTTTTTCGGCATCCGCGGCTGCGGTTTTGCCTATGTATCTGACCGCGTTGCATCTATGAGGCACCGCAAGCTTGCAGGCAAAGGGCCGACAGAGTGGTCTCTTGGCACGCCTACTCCCGGCAATTTTGCAGCCATGCGCGCTGTTATATCTTATGTATGCAGCATCGGCGCCCATTTTATGGACAGCCAGGATAAAAGAACTCTTTTTGTGGAGGGCATGAATCGTATCCATATGCATGAAAAAGCGCTGCTGCACCGCCTTCTTGAAGGATCCAAAACACAGCCCGGACTGCGTTCCATTCCCGGCGTTCAGGTATATGTGGATACCAAGGATCTGGCCGCCAAAGACCTGATCGTTGCCATGGGGATTCAGGGAATGGATTTTACGGAAAGCGTGAAAGAATACCAGAAACGCGGCGTAACGGTTTATGAGCGCATCAACTCCAGCATTTATTCAAAACGGATTGTTGAAGCGCTGGGGCTGGAAGGAGCGATCCGCGTATCCCCTCTCCACTGCCACGGCAAAGACGATATCGATAGGTTTCTGAAAATCACTCAGGAAATAGCAGAGCAATTTGCAGAATAAACCATCAACGCGCCTCCGGCTCAGAATCCAGTGTTTCTGCCGGCCCGAAACGGTTTACAGCCTCTAAAAGCTGATTCGGGGTATAGATGGCAAAACGGCTGAGCCGGCATTTTTTTGCCCTCTCTTCCAGCAGGGCCAGATAAAGTTCCTTATAATCCCATCCCGCCTTAAGACCCAGTTTTGCAGCGGTCTCAGGAAAAATCTCTTCCGTATAGCAGCGCAGGGGCCGGGAATTTTTTGTCAGCTGCCCGGCCTCAGCCATCAGCCGGGCAAAATAATACTCCTCTCCCTCCGGCGCATCCAGATAATAGATCCGGCCTTCCAGGCCGTACAGCATACGCATAGCGTCAAAATACCCTAAAAGCATATTTTTTCTTGCTTTCTTCCGGTCAAATTCCAGAATCCCTCCCAGATCCTGCCGCGGGGCCACATGGTACAGGTTCACACCCTCCGGCACCTGAAGCCGGCGTTCTGTATCCACGCCGTAACCGTAGATCCGAAGGACAATGATATCTTCATACCCCCTGTCGATGAGCACATCTACAGGAACATTATTCACCCGACCGCCGTCCATATAATACTTTCCGCCCAGTTTCTCCTGTTTAAACCCAATGAGGTAGGCACTGGCCATAAGCATATCACAGATCTCCCCTTCCGGCACCTCTTTTATGTCTACCACCAGGGGATGTTTTTCTGTGAGGGAGTACGTTACCGCATAGAGTTCCCGGTTGGAAGATCGGATCGCCTGCTCGTCTACCGTCCGGCGGATCAGGTCTCTCAGCGGGGTTATATCAAAGCCCCGATCCCTCAAAAGACGTCTGATCCTGCCCCAGATCTCCGGTATGGGAATGGAGGGGCCGCTTTTTAAGGTCCACTCCCGCAGCATTTCCATCATATGATCGTCCACATCCATTACCTGAGAGTAACGAATATTTTCCCAGATCTTTTCCGCCTTTTCCAAGTCGTCCATGCAGATAAGCGCCCCGTTCAAGGCCCCCACCGAGGTGCCTGCCGCTCCTTTAATCTCTATTCCCGCCTCTTTTAAAGCTTTCCAGGCTCCGATCTGATAAGCGCCTCTGGCTCCCCCGCCCTCCAGTACAATGCCGTAAAAACGCCTTTTATCCAGCTGCAGTTTCATCCGTTCCTCCTTCCAAAAAGACCCAAAAGCCCAAAGACGGCAGCCGAGAGAAAGAGGAAGCAAAGCAGCTGTTCCTCCACTGGCCGCCCAAGAAGAGCCAGAATCCAGGCCCCAAGTGCCCCTGCGGCAAACCAGAGGGAAGTAAGGCTGCAGAAAATGAGTTCCACAGCCATAAAAAATAAATATGCAAAAAACCATCCGGCAATCTCAGTCATGGAAACTTCTCCTTTCCAGGAGCCTTTTCATCGAAACGATTCCGGTTTTATCCCTTCGCCCTGCGCTGTCTGGCAGCTTCAAACATCAATACCGACGCAGCTACTGCCGCATTTAGGGACTCTACCTTCCCTGCCATGGGGATCTGGATACAGCAGTCTGCCGTCCGGGCCGCTGCCTCTGTCAGGCCGTTTGCCTCATTTCCGATGAGAAAGCCCATGTTTTCAGTATAATCCTGGCAGTCATAATTATTCATGCCTTTTAAATGGGCCGCAAAAAGGCGGATCCCATGTTCCTTAAGGCGGGTGCAGACGGCGGTGAAATCATCTGTATAAAGGAAGGGCACCCGCAGCACGGAACCCATGGTAGAGCGGATCACCTTGGGACTGTAGATGTCCACGGTATCCCGGCTCATAATGACGCCGGTGATGCCCGCCCCCTCTCCCGCCCGGAGAATCGTGCCAAGATTGCCTGGATCCTGGATATTTTCAAGCAGCATCAAAAGAATCGGGGCATTTTCTTTCCCTGGCTTTATAAGGTCGTCCAGCGCGTATGTTTTCTGCCTTGCCACCGCCAGCACCCCCTGGGGAGTCCTGGTATCAGCCATGGCCTTCATCACCTCTTCTGTTACCACCTCATAGGAAAATGCCTTAAGCCACTCCTTATTTTCCTTCTGCCCTTCAAAGGCCGGGGTCACATAGAGCGCTTCCACCTCCGAAGGCGCAAATTCCCTGCACATCCGAAGTCCCTCCGCCGCATACAGACCCTCTTCCCTTCTGGCCTTTGCCTTTGCCTGAAGGTTTATCACCCGTTTTACCTGTTTATTTGAGGTACTGTTGATCATTTTCCAGCCTCTCCTTTCCGTTCTCTATAAACGCTCTGCTCCAGCTCCTTAAGTTCGTCCAGCCACAGACGGCTGACTGCGTCGCTGGGCATCCGAAGATCGCCTCTGGGAGATACGGCCACCGAGCCTACCTTCGGGCCGTCAGGCAGACAGGAGCGCTTAAACTGCTGGCTGAAAAATCTCCTGTAAAAGGCAGTAAGCCATTTTAAAATGATCTCCCGTTCATACCTCCCCTCAAAGGCCTGCACCGCCATTCTGAAAATTTTTCCAGGACGATAGCCAAAGCGCAGCACATAGTAGAGGTAGAAGTCATGAAGCTCATAGGGACCAACCAGATCCTCCGTTTTCTGAGAAATCTTTCCGTCCTCCGGCGGCAGAAGCTCCGGGCTTACAGGGGTATCCAGCACATCAAAGAGTACATCGGAAAGCTCCTTTTCACCGCAGGTATCCGCATAATAGCGGACCAGATGGCGAACCAGCGTCTTTGGCACTGAGGCATTGACGCCATACATGGACATATGATCCCCGTTATAGGTTGCCCAGCCCAGAGCCAGTTCCGACATATCGCCGGTTCCGATCACAAGACCGCCTACCTGATTGGAAATATCCATAAGGATCTGGGTTCTCTCTCGGGCCTGTCCGTTTTCATAGATCACATCATGGACATTTATATCGTGTCCGATATCTGCAAAATGGCTGGTAACGGACTGGCGGATATTGATCTCTCTAAGAGTGGCTCCTACCTTCTCTGCCATGGCACAGGCATTGCTGTAGGTCCGGTCTGTGGTGCCAAAGCAGGGCATGGTGATGCAGTGGATATTTGCCCTTGGGATCTTAAGCAGATCAAACGCCCGCACCGTTACCAGAAGGGCCAGAGAAGAGTCCAGACCGCCGGAAAGTCCGATGACTGCCTGCTTACAGCCCGTATGCTCCAGCCGTTTCTTTAAGCCCATGGCCTGAATGGAGAGAATCTCCTCGCAGCGGCGGTCTCTCTGCGCGGGATCACCGGGTACGAAGGGCGCTGGATCAATATAGCGCAGAACCGGACGGGACTCCTCTTTAAGTCCCCGCTCCAGTTCAAAATTCACGGTTACGTAGCCGCCGGCCTCCTTTGCCTCGCCGGCTGTCGGGAAGGTGGTCATCCTGCGGCGTTCTGCCGTGATCCGTTCCAGATCCATATCTGCACAGATACATTCATTGGAAAACCGGCGGGATTCCATCAGGCAGGTTCCATTTTCCGCCAGGATATTCTGGCCGCCAAAAACCAGATCCTGGGTGGACTCTCCTTCCCCTGCATTGGCATAGATATAGCCGCAGACTAAACGGGCAGACTGGCCGCAGATCAGATCTTTGCGGTAAATATCCTTCCCGGTGGTCTCATCGCTGGCAGAGCAGTTGACAATCACCGTCGCTCCCGCCATGGCATGGGAAATACTGGGAGGACATGGAACCCACACATCCTCACAGATCTCAGCCGCGATCACCAGATCCGGCACGTCCTCACAGCAAAATAAAAGATTCATGCCAAAGGGGATCTTTTCCCCCTCCATCCTGATCCATAAAGCCCTTTCATTTCCGGGAGAGAAATGGCGCATTTCATAAAATTCGGAGTAGTTAGGCAGATTCTTCTTCGGCACAAGGCCCAGGATCCTGCCTCCGCTTACAGCAGCGGCCACATTGTAAAGCTTCCCCTCATGCTCCCAGGGAAGGCCGATAAAGGCGATCATGTGAAGCTTTTTGCTGGCCTGGGCGATTTTTTTCAGTTCCTCCTTTGCGGCAGCCAACAGGGCTGTCTGCAAAAAGAGATCTGAACAGGTATAGCCCGTCAAGCATAATTCAGGAAATGCCATGACCCTTACACCCCGGCTTTCCCCCTGCTCCATCAGCTCTATGATCTGTTTTGCGTTATACCTGGGATCCGCCACCCTGATTTTAGGTGTAGCGGCCGCAGTCCTTAAAAATCCATCTTTCATCTTGTCCTCCAAATCCCGACCGGCCGGACTTTCCGCTCCTGGGACGGCAGTCCCGCTCTTGGAGGATAACGCCGTCTGCCTGTTTTTGCGATGTTTCCGAACACGGCCACAAATTTTCTGACAGTAGTATAGCATAGTTCCGCTTAAAATCACAGAGCTAATTTCGCCCTTGACTATTGGCCGGATATGCGGTATACTGAAATCGCTCAGAACGCCTGTTCTGTGCATCTCATAAAGCCCTGCACCACTTCTACCACACTTGCCAGGGCTTTATTTTTTTACATGAACAGCAACGGGGAGAAACATATCTGCATCTTTTCCCCCGTCTCTGGACACACATATACAAGGAGGTTTTATGATCACTGAATTTTCACGCACCGAAATGCTGATCGGCCCGGAGGCAGTCTCAGCCCTTAAACATTCTACCATCGTTATATTCGGCGTAGGCGGCGTGGGATCCCACGCGATTGAAGCGCTGGCGCGCTCCGGGGCAGGACGCCTGGTGCTGATCGACAACGACACCGTTTCTCTGACCAATATTAACCGCCAGAGCATTGCTCTGCACAGCACCATTGGCCAGTATAAAACCCAGGTAATGGCAAAGAAGATCCATGATATCTGCCCCCATACCAGCGTGCATACCTTCGAGGAGTTTGTTCTTCCTGATACCCTGGAAGGCCTGTTTGAACGTATTCTCTCCCTTCCTGCGCCAGATGAGGACAAAACAGGCGCCGGGACCGCTCACAGCACAGAACACAGAACAAAAAGTCAGGCTGTACAGCCTGACTCCTCTTCCATCACCTATATTCTGGATGCCATTGATAATGTTTCCGCCAAGATTGCCCTTGCAGTCTACGCAGACAAACATTCCATTCCCCTGATTTCCTCTATGGGTACGGGAAACAAGCTCCACCCGGAGCTGTTTCGGATCTCTGATCTGAAAGAGACCTCCGTCTGCCCCCTGTGCCGGGTGATGCGAAAGGAATTAAAGACCAGGGGCATCAAAAACCTTAAGGTCTGCTGGTCCCCGGAGCCGCCTCTTGCCCCCGGTCCAACCGAAGAGGATACCGGCAGCCGCAGGGCCACTCCGGGAAGCATTGCTTTCGTTCCTCCTGTGGCAGGGCTTATGATCGCAGGAGCGATTGTACGGGAGATCTGCAGTCTATAAAGAAGGAGCTTACAGGAACGCCCTTTCATCAGATCACATAATTATCCTTTTGCCCCTTCTGCCATTCCACCAGATCCTCAATGGTGTATCGATCCACCACGCCCCGAATGGCCTCATCCAATTCCTGCCACAGCCTGAGTGTCACACAGTCCTGCTGTCGCTGGCAGGGGTTATCCTCCCCTGCCAGACAGTCCACGGGGGCCAGATTCCCCTCCGTAATCCGCAGGATCATACCTACGGTGTACTCGGAGGCAGGACGGGTGAGATAATATCCTCCCTGATTGCCTCGGACGCTTCTTACGCACCCGGATCTGGACAGGATGGAGATGATCTGTTCCAGATACTTTCCGGAAATATCCTGACGTCTTGCAATATCTTTTATCTTTACCGGCTCCCCGTCTCCGTGGAGAGCAAGATCTACCATAGTTCTTAAGGCATACCGCCCTTTTGTCGATACCAGCATATAAACAGTCCTTTGCTTTTGTTTTTTACCTCTTTATCATACTATTCCCGTAGGAAAAATGTCAACTGTAAAATGGCTGGAAATCCCAATATCCGTCAATTGGTTCTCCCGGATGTATGGCAGCAAAAAAGAAGAGCTGCCCTTCCCCCACAGAAGGCAGCTCCCAGTCACGATCAAAAACCGTCACACTATAAGTTGTATTGGCATCCCCATACCAAACAAAAACCTGTAAGGCACTCCGTTGTGCTGCTTACAAATGTTACTATACCACCCGTTTCCATTTCTGTCAACTCTTTTTGTGCAATTTACCATATGTTTTTCCATTATAAGGAAATTCTATATCTATTTCAACGGTTCTATTTTTTTATCTGCGGGAAGATCCTTGACATATTTTTTAGAATTATGGCTATACTATTGCCTGTCTTACTGCTATCCGCAAAGAAAATGCGTCTGTTTTTCATGCGGAAGCGCCATTGCCGGACAGAAAGGACACCATTATGAAATTTTCTCAGGATTTACAGGAAACCATCAAATATCTGAACAATGAGCTGCATACGGACCGGAATTTCGATGTGGTCTACCGGGTTCTTACCATTGGCGGACGAAGAGCCTGTCTTTACTTCATCGACGGTTTCACCAAGGATGATTCGATTTTAAAGATCCTCCAGGGCCTCTCCTCCATTAAGGCTGACGCCATGCCGGAGAATGCCCACGGCTTTTCCAAGCAATACCTTCCCTATGGCGAGATCGGACTGATCAGGGACAGCGAGGATATGATCCTCCAGCTGCTTTCCGGCGTTTCCTGCCTGTTCATCGACGGTTACGATACCTGCCTTACCATTGACTGCCGCACTTATCCGGCAAGAGGGGTCAGTGAGCCGGAAAAAGACAAGGTGATGCGTGGTTCCAGAGACGGCTTTGTGGAAACTCTGGTATTCAATACAGCTCTGATCCGTCGGCGGATTCGGGATCCCAAGCTTTCCATCGAGATCATGACAGCCGGAGAAAGCTCCCATACGGATATCGCCATCTGTTATATGGAAAACCGGGTAGACCAAACGCTTCTTAAAACCATAAAAAAAAGAATCCGCGGCCTGGAAGTTGACGCTCTGACCATGAATCAGGAAAGTCTGGCTGAATGTCTTTTTCCCTACAAGTGGTTTAATCCCTTTCCCAAATTTAAGTTTTCCGAGAGGCCCGATACCTCGGCGGCCTCTCTTTTAGAGGGAAATATCGTGATACTGGTGGATACCTCCCCCTCTGCCATGATCCTTCCCTCCTCTGTATTTGATATCATCGAAGAGGCGGACGACTACTACTTTCCACCCATCACAGGCACCTATCTGCGGCTGACCCGCATGACCATTTCCGCCCTGTCTCTCTTTCTTACGCCTACCTGGCTGATGTTTATGCAGAATCCAGAGCTGATCCCGGACTGGCTGGCCTTTATACAGCTGTCAGATCCCTACAATGTGCCTTTAATCTGGCAGCTTCTGATCCTGGAATTTGCCATTGACGGACTGCGGCTGGCAGCCGTAAACACTCCCAGTATGCTTACGACCCCTCTCAGTGTTATCGCCGGCATCGTGCTGGGAGAATATGCTGTTAAATCGGGCTGGTTTAACAGCGAAACCATGCTGTATATGGCCTTTGTAACAATCGCCAATTATTCTCAGGCGAGCTTTGAACTGGGTTATGCCATGAAATTCATGCGTGTAATCATCCTGATCCTGACTGCCGCTTTCAACCTCTGGGGATATGCAGCCGGAATCATTTTTACCTTATGCGCCATTGCCTTTAACCGCACCATTGCAGGAAAGAGCTATATCTATCCCCTGATTCCCTTCCATTGGAACGAGCTTTGCAAGCGGTTCTTCCGCGGCCGCCTGCCTCATAAAGAAAAGGGATGACATACCCAATTTTCCATCTTTTTTCCCGCCAGACAAAAATCCGCGGCCTGAGGACAAGCATCCCCGGCCGCGGATCAAATCATGGATGGCAGAATATCTTACACGAAATCCTCTCTCATGGGGGTAAAGATATCCAAAAGGATGCCGCCTTCTCTGCAGACGCAGCCGTGCTCCACGCCATTTAATTTCAGCATGGTGTCTCCCGCCTTTACGATTTTCTTCTCTCCGTCAATCTCAAACTCAAAAACACCGCTTACTACATAGGTGATCTGAGTATGAGGATGATGATGAAGCTTTCCCACCGCTCCTGTCTCAAAGGTATTCTCCACGCACATCAGATCCCGGCTGTAAGCCAGCACCCTGCGGATCACGCCCTCTCCGGCCTGCTCCGCCTTTACATCATCATGAAATACCCATCTTTCATCCAACATATTGATATCCTCCTTTATATATTTGCTGCTGCCGTCTATTTTTTGCGGCAGACAGACCAGTAATTTTTCAAAAGCCTTATGCCTCATAAAATCCAGCTGCCTTTAAGAAACGGCCAAAGGCCTCCCGTCCCTCTTTCGTGCACTTATATACGCCGGCATCCTCTAAGACTCTGGCAAATACCAGACCAACCTCTTTCTTAAGGATTGCATCTACATTTTCACAGGTAATCTTTATTCCCTGTTTTTCATATTCCCGCAAAAACGCCTCCGCCCAATCGGCGTGCTTTTCAATGGACGGATTGGAGCGGATATCCAGGCCCTCCGTCACATACCGGCCAAGCTCTGTCAGCTCCCCCTTTAACCGGGAAGGCAGCACCGCAAGCCCCATGACCTCGATCAGGCCGATGTTCTCCTTCTTGATATGGTGCAGGTCCTGATGGGGATGGTATACGCCCAGAGGAAACTCCTTCGTGGTAATATTGTTTCTCAGAACCAGATCCAGCTCATAGACCGCTCCGTTTTTCCGGGCAATAGGGGTGATGGTGTTGTGCGGCTCCCCTTCCGTCTCTGCGTACACAAAGGCCGCCTCATCCGTATACCCTCTCCATGCCTCTAATATGTGATTCCCCAGTTCGACCAGCCGATCGCTGTCTTTGCACTGTAAGCGCAGCACGGACATGGGCCAGAATACGATCCCGGCCTTCACATCCTCATAGCCTTCCATGGCGAAATATGTTTCAATTGGGGCTTTGGCCATGGCAAATGTATAGCGTCCTCCCTGGAAATGGTCATGGCTTAAGATAGATCCTCCCACAATGGGAAGATCCGCATTGGATCCCAGAAAATAGTGAGGAAACTGATGGATAAAATCAAACAGCTTCTTAAAGGTGGCCTTCTCGATCTTCATGGGCACATGAGACCCGTTAAAGACAATGCAGTGCTCATTATAATACACATAGGGAGAATACTGAAAGCCCCACTGGCTGGCATTGATCGTAACCGGAATAACACGGTGAGTGTTTCTGGCCGGGTGATCCGCTCTTCCGGCATATCCCACATTCTCCATGCAGAGCTGACATTTGGGGTAGCCGCTCTGCCCCGCCGCTCTGGCAGCCGCGATGGCCTTGGGATCCTTCTCCGGCTTTGACAGATTCACCGTGATATCAAACATCCCGTAGCGTGTGTCTGCCGTCCACTTCATATCCTTTACAATGCGGTAGCGGCGAATATAGTCAGAATCCTGACTGAGCTTGTAGTAATAGTCCGTTGCCGCCTGGGGAGACTCCTCATACCGCTTCCAGAACTGGGCCGTCACCTCACTGGGCCTTGGCATCAGACAGTTCATAAGCCTGGTATCAAAAAGATCCCTGTATACCACGCTGTCCCCCTCCAGAAGGCCTTTGGCTGCCGCATAGTCTAAAAGAGTTTTAAGAATCTCCTCCAGCTCAGGCGCATTTTCTGTTCCGTCCGCCTCCCAGTCCTCATATTCATCCATTTTCAGAACCTCCAGAATCTGATTCCTTGCGTAAACGGTATCCTCCTCTTTTAAAAGTCCCCTTCTCAGGCCGTAATCCACCAGAGCCTTGACTGCTTGACTGATCATGTCATAACCTCCCCATTTTATGTTGTCCTGCTCCCAACCGTCCCGAATGTATTGGCTTTTGGGATGTACCCCTAATTATAAAAGTTCCGTTTTCCGATTACAATGTCATTTTCTTCTGTATTGCTACAATTTTTTTATACATTTTCAGAAAACACTCACCGTTCCAGATCCTTCAGAGCCGTCCTCAGCCGCTTTAATATCATCCCCCCCAGAAGGCCGATGACGCCTCCCGCGGCGGTTCCCGCAAACAGAAGAACCGGCATATAGGAAAACACGCCGAACGTCCGTACCACATAGGCCGCTACCAGGAACTGGCCAATGTTGTGAAACACTCCGCCCAGTATGCTGGCTCCCACCATATCAACCAGAGAAAAACGTCTGCAGATCCACATAACCGTAAGGCTTAAGACTGCGCCTGCCAGACTGAACAGAATGGTAGACATACTTCCAAATGTAAAACCGATCAGAAGGATTCTGGCCAGGCTGATCCAAACGGCCGGCAAAAATCCCAGCGCGTACAGAACGATGATGGTCACCAGGTTTGCCAGTCCCAGCTTGACCCCCGGCGCTCCCAGATAAACGGGGATAAGGGTCTCGATATAGCCAAAAATAAAGGCGAGAGCAATAAGAAGGCCGTACAGAGCGGTCCTTCCTGTTCGGATATTCATGGGTAAATGCAGCCTCCTTTGCGTGTATCCGTCTGATGTATACTTGAATCTTGCTTTACAAAGTTTCCGTTCCTATGGTAAAATAAACAGGTAGATATAAGCCGGTTTTCCTTCTCGTCCAGCGGGCGAAAGAACAGCCGGCAGAAATTCAATTTTTAAGGAGTGTATCTGACTATGAATCAAAACCATTCTACAAAACAGAGCCTCGCCGGTTTTCTGATCATGGCAGTCCTGTCTCTTGCATTTGTGGCTGCTTCCGGGCCGCTTTACCAGGTTCTTAGGGGGCCTGTAACCACAAATCAGCCGGAATTTCCTTTAAAGGACGGCGTTTACAGCTATGAGGGAACCGCGGATTCCAAGGGCTTTTCCGACCAGGTTGAACTGACCGTGAAAGACGGCGTCATTACCGCCTGCACCTGGGACTGCATAGGCGCTGACGGAGTCGGCAAGCAGCAATTATCCATGGAGGGCCTCTATGTCATGACTGAGGACGGCCCCACCTGGAAAGCCCAGTCAGAAGCCCTTGCCGCTTATGTGATCGAGCATCAAAGCGTAAGCCAGCTGGCAGACGCCCAAGGATATGCAAAAGATGCCATTGCCTCTGTAAGCATCAACGTTACAGGCTTTGTGAACGGAATCAATGAGTGCTTAAGGCAGGCGGCGGCCTGATGAAAAAAAGCAACATCCCCCGCAGCCGAACTCTTTTTTTAGCAGCGGTCCTTCTCTTTGCGGCCGCGGTTCTTTTGGGATACCAGTACCTTTTTCCGGCTCCCCAGGGACAGACCGCCCATATTTCCGTAGACGGAAAGGAGATTGCAGCACTTTCCCTTAAAAAGGATCAGGAATTTACTGTAAACATCCCAGGAGGCGGCATGAACCATCTGGTCATCGAACATGGACAGATCTGGTGTGACGATGCCGACTGCCCGGATAAACTCTGCGTCCGCCAGGGCAAAAAACAGCTGTCCACCGATACTATCATCTGCAAGCCCCACAAAATGGCTGTAACTATTACAGGAGAAGACTGAACGGTCACGTTCTGCCTTCTCCTGTTTTTGTGTAAAAAGCGCCCTGCACAGTCCATGTCTGCCCACCTGTCTGCTGCAGGCAGGGAAACGGATCTGTATTCGGATGTTTAAAAACTGGATTCGCTCCGAAAGAACCCCCAGGATGCACCCCGCCTTCCGTCTCATTATAAAAACAGATCCCTGGCCCGATCCACTGCTGCACCGTCCCTGATGAACAGTTTCACAAGCTCCGCTGCCGCCATCACACAGGCTCTGTGAAAATACACGAGAATACTGTCAAAGGCCAGACCAAAGAGAAAGCCGGTGACAAATCTTCTCCCATTTTTACTCTCATAAGATGTAAGGAGCTGTAAAAAGCCGTCGGCGATCATTGGGATCATCAGAAGAATCATAACCGGAACTTTAAAGTAGCCGAAAAACAGGATACAGGGAATTCCCGCCAACATCCCCGCCAGTTCCCCGGTGCACCGGGCGCAGATGGGAAACTGTTTCCCCCTCCAGTAAAAGGACCGGTCAGGTCTGGCATGGCAGCAAAAAAAGATTCTTAAGAAACGCCCCATGACCCCTGCTGCTCCTTACAGGCCTGCACTGCCCACCAGAGCCGCCGTGCCGATAGAGAGTGCAAAAAATCCTACATAGCACAGGATCGTAAGGCCCACAGAAACCAGCGCTCCGATTCCCGCCGCCTTGGCTGTTCTAGGCCGCTCATCCCTCCATACAAGGAACAAAACCAGGCCTGCGATCGGGATACAGCAGCCTAAAAGGCCCCACAGGAATCCCCCTTTATCTGCTGGTCTTTCCCCTCTGTCATATCTTTCGTCGTTCATCTTCATTTCCTCCCTGATGTTCGTGTATCATAAGCAGCTCCCCTGTAATTTTCCCCTGTGGCCGCTTTTTGCCGACGCACGCAAACATATCGCAGCTATCAATACAGGACGTTCTGTATGTACACACATATGCGCTCAGGATCTCTCTGCCGGGATCCCACGCTTCTTTTATTATACAATTACATATGCTCTCTAGCAAGATATTTTCTGTAAATATTTGCCCTTTACGCACATTTACAGAGAAAGCCCGCCTCTTGCCCTGGCTCTCCTGTCGCTGATGGACTGGATCACAGGCACCAGGAAAATCGCCACGATACCGCCGGCAAAACCGTTGTTGTAAAGATTCATGCCTCCATAGATCACTCCCACCTGAAGGGCTACGGATGAGTGAAGGTAGCCTGCAAGCAGCCCGGCCACAGCGCCGAACTGCCCTGCAACCGGCGCCAGGGTGGTGGACAGCAAAAGAGCCAGAATCGGAGCTGGGTCGTTGAGCGCCCAGTTTTTTGTAAAGCTTGCCAGATACACTCCCAACATCACAGGAGCGATGTTTCGGATATGCTTTCCAGTGGAACTGAATCCCACAATCGTCAGGATGCCGCAGATCGTCGGCCCGTTCATATCTCCTCCCACCGCCAGCACGAAAAAGGTTGCAAACAGGCCGTTAATCCCCATGTTAAAGACTGTAGTCGCCCCGCCTTCCGCTTTAAAAAAGTCAGCGCCCGCAAGGCCCGGATCCCGGATCACCCTCATATAGGATTCCCATATGGTCTTTCCCCGGACTGCCACTCCCGCTGCGATCATAACGCCAAACAGCAGAGCCAAAAGCACGCCAAACAATATCTGGTTTCCCTCTGACCAGATCAGGCGCGACTCAATCTCCAGGCCAAAAGACTTTGCCAGGGACACTACCACGGTAGCGATGATACCGGCTGCAAAACCTACATTATAGAGGGAATACCCCTTGTGGGCGTAGTGCACATGGGTACTTAAGGGCGGAAGCACAAAACCAATGGCGATGCCTACTGCCAGAGCGATCAGAAGGCGCACCGGCACCGGAAAATGGCCCAGGCGCATCATCTGAGTCATAATGGGCGAAAGGCTGGTGCCGTACAGCCCGATGTAAAAATACCGCTGAAACGAGGTCTTATGGTATTTTGAATAGAGGAACACGCCGGCTAAGATGGCCCATATGTTCATCAGGTTCTTTCCAAACAGGGAAAAACCGAACATCAGGAAGGTGGCTGTAATGGTATGGCCGCTCATCTCCATCCCCATAAAGTAAACCATGGCAAGACAGATCAGTGTAATCAGCCCGGCGTTAATCGTTGCCGCACCAATCCCGCCTACTGCAAAGTAATCCGTAATCAGAAGATCCGGCTCCACCATGATCCGAAGGAGGCCGGGAAGAATCTCCGGAAGCGGCTGCACCACCAGGCCGATAATGATAAAATACCATGGCATCAAAGACAAAAGAAGGAATTTCGTCCTCCGTGTCATCGTGTTCATTTCATGAAAATGCTCCAGGTGATGTTTCACTCTGTCCTCCTTTTTACATCCACCCTGTTATCGTTCAGCGTGGTAGCCCCCATATCGGAGATTCTCTCGTGGTTTAAGGCATTAAAAAGCAGCTTTGTTCCCGTTATGGCAGAACTGTAAACGCCTGACACTGCCGCCGTTCCCCTTGCTACCTGCCAGGTCACAGAAGCGGTAAACTCCACCTGTGCCAGATCATTCCAGGCAGTCACAGGATCTCCCTCACTGATTCCCCGCTCTGCTGCGTCCAGAGGATGGAGCATCAAAGCCGCAGGGCCGCGCTTTGCCACCAGATCAGGGCGCTCCAGAAAGATGGAATTTAAAGTATGGCTGTCCGGCACGCTGATCAGCCGGAGAGGGTATTCTCCCCCGTAAGGCTCCCTGTAGCAGGGAACGGGATCCTCAAGCTCCTTATTGACAATCATAAGCTTTCCTGAGGGCGTTTTAAAATGGCTGTGATCCCCAAAGGGCTGGCGGATGGTTCCATTGTCCCGCAGTTTCCTCCACTCATCCTCTGTCAGTTCCAGAAGTCCCTGCTCAGGATGGCTTAACAGATCCTCCAGCATCTCTTCCTCCGTCCGTTTAAAATGCTCTTCCTCAAAGCCCATGGCCTGCGCCAGAAAACAGAACATATCCCAGTTGCTCTTACATTCTCCCTGGGGATCTACCAGTTTTCTTCCTACGCTGAAGGTCCGGTACCCATAGGCCTTAAAACAGTCTGTCTGCTCCACAGAGAAGACAGCGGGCAGAAGAATGTCCGCATACAGGGCCGTATCCGTGAGGAAACGCTCATGAACCACTGTAAAGAGATCTTCCCTGAGAAGGCCACGAATCATCTCCGCCTGGTTACAGACTGAATTGACAGGATTTCCTCCAAAGACGAAAAAGGCCTTTATGATATCCTTTTTCGTGTCTGTCAGAGCGGAGCCCAGGCAGTTGATATTTACCATCCGCCCCGGCGTCTTTCTGAAATCCGGCCGCGCCACCCGGCGGCTGTCCACAAAAGGCCCCCCGTTGTGCTCGCTGCCGCAAAGACCGCCTCCCGGCTTCTTCCAGGCTCCGGTAAAGGCGGACAGGATGGTAATCAGCCTTGCCGTCATGCCGCCGTTTCCATAACGGGAAAAACCGCTTCCAAGAAAAATAGCCGGAGTCTCTGCCTGTCCAAACTCCAGAGCCAGCCTTCGGATGACCTCTGCGGGGATCCCGGTAATGCCCTCTGCCCACTCCGGGGTACTCTGTTTTACAATGGGAAGAAATTCCTCATATCCCAGACACTGCTCCCTTAAAAACGTCTCATCCTGAAGGCCCTGCTCTGCTATTACCTCCATCATGGCAAGAGCCAGCGCCCCGTCCGTTCCCGGCCGGATCAGGATCGTCTCGTCACAGTAGGGCGCCATTTCCCTGGAACAGGCCTCAATCAGGACAACCCTTTTCCCGGCCCTTCTGGCCTCCTGCAAAACAGGCATGGCCTGGATCCGGGTGGCCTTTACATTGCTGCTCCACACCAGAATCAGACTGCTCTGTTTTAACTCCTCCGGTTCCAGGCAGCTGGTTTTTCCCATCACCGCCTCATACCCTGAGCCCTTTGCGCTGGCACAGAGCTTTAAAACCAGGGAACAGGCCCCCAGACGATTAAAAAAGGCCTCTCCGCACTTTCTCTGGATCACGCCCATGGTGCCGGAGTAGTAGGCCGGAAGGATGGCGGACGGGCCATCCTCTTTCAGGATCTTTTTAAAACGGTCTGCTATCTCCTTTCCGGCTTCCTCCCAGGTAATCGCCTCAAACTTTCCCTCGCCCTTGTCTCCGATGCGTCTCATAGGCGTAAGAATACGGTCCGGGCTGTTTATGGACTGCTCATAGTGCTGCATCTTTCTGCAGATCAGTCCCTTTGTAACGGGATGCTCCGGATCTGCAAAGACTTTAAGGATACGCTTTCCGTCTGTTTCTGCCAGCAGGCCGCAGGTGGCCGGACAGTCATAAGGGCAGATGGTCTTGCGGATATAGGTCATAGAATTCCTCCTACAGCATATGTTTTCTTAAAAATGCTCCGTCCTCCGGGCTTAAATACGCGGGCGCAATGTCAAACACAGTCTTGCAGCCCTTTGCTCCTTCCCGGCTTAAGCGATAGGCAGCTCTTGCATAAGCAGCCAGAACAGATGAGGTAAACTCAGGGTTGGAATCCAGCTTTAAGCTGTACTCGATCACATGAGAATGTTCATCCTTCATGCCTGTGTTTCCCGTACGGATCACAAAGCCGCCGTGAGGAATCCCCGCATGGTCTCTTAAAAGCTCTTCCTCACTGATAAAGTGAACGGCAGTGTCATAGTCTGCAAAATAGTTTGGCATGGTGACAATGGCCTCCTTTATCGCCTCCTTATCAGCGCCCTCCTCTGCCACTACAAAGCACTCTCTGGTGTGTTTCTGTCTGGTGGAAAGTTCCGGCTGGCTGCCGCTTCTTACCGCCTCCAGGGCGCTCTCAACAGGGATGGTATACTGTCTTGCGTCCTTTACGCCGGGGATGCGGCGGACCGCGTCAGAATGACCCTGGCTTACTCCCTTTCCCCAGAAGGTATAATCCTTTCCTCCGGGAAGGATGGCATTGGCGTAAAGGCGGTTTAAGGAGAACATACCAGGATCCCAGCCTACGGAGATCACTGCCACATGGCCATGGTCTGATGCCGTCCGGTCCACTGCCTCAAAATGCTCCGGGATCTTTGCATGGGTGTCAAAGCTGTCTACCACATTAAAATACTCTGCCATCCGGGGGGTCTGTTCTGGAAGGTCAGTAGCGCTGCCTCCGCAGAGAATCAGAACGTCAATCTCATCTTTCATGGACGGAGCATCCTCTGCGGAATACACCTTCACGCCCTCTGTCAGAACCGAAAGAGCGCCGGGATCTCTCCGCGTAAATACTGCCTTTAATTCCATATCCGGATTATGCTTTATGGCGCATTCCACGCCTCTTCCCAGATTGCCGTAGCCCATGATTCCGATTCTAATGCTCATAGTTATATCTTCCTTTCTCTTATGTTCTCTCATTTGCAGCGAATCTGCCCGTTTGCCACTGTAAAAAGTATACTATAGGAAATTTCCCTTTGCAAGCTCAAACATCCGTACAAGAAGAAGCCAGTTTGGACGGTAAAAGCTCATTAACTGCCAGTAACCCGCACCTGTAAGCCCCTTCTCTTTTATCAGGTCAAACTTAGCCTTTAAGCTCCTGACATCCTCAAACCAGACCTCATGGCGGATCCCATACTGCCAGTAGTGAAAATAGGGGGACTTAGCCAGCTCGTCAAAATAGATCACAGAGCCGTGGTCAATGGCAAGCTGTATGGCCTGGAGAGTGTTTATGGTTCTTGCCCTGGTAACTCCTCTCTCATAGGGAAGAGGCCAGTCATACCCGTAATTGGGAATACCGAGACTGACTTTCTCTGCCGGGATCCGAGTCAAGGCATAATCCACCACCCGGCGTACCATGTGGATCGGAGCAACGGCCATAGGCGGCCCCTGGGAATACCCCCATTCATAGGTCATAAGCATCACCCGGTTGGCAGCCTCGCCGATAGCCTTATAGTCCATGCCCTCGTAGAGAAGCCCCGGCTGGTCATCAGAGGTCTTGGGAGCCAGAGCCGCCGTGACCGTAAGGCCAAAGGGATTGAAGGTTCTGGCACACAGACCGATAAACTCTGCAAAATCCCTTCGGTCCCCTGCAGATACATATTCAAAATCAATATCCAGACCCTCATATTCCTTCTCCGTCATCATGGCCCCTAACCGCCAGATCAGGCGTCGGACGGCCCGTTCACTGGTAAAAAGCTCTGTCACCAGATGATTGTTAAAACGGCCGTCCGGTCCCAGGGGCGTAAGCACCATTACAGGCCGCACCCCTGCGGCTCTGGCGGCCTCTATCACAGGGCCGTCCTCCGTCTGGGGAGGGATCAGCTCCCCCTCCGCTGTAAATCCGTAGGAGAAAACATAAAGATCCGTAAGCCACGGCAGCGTCTCGTCAAGTATCTGCCGGTCAATAAAAGGATACACATACCCAAAGGTATAAAGAGAGGGACGGCCGGCCTGTACACTGCTTTGCGTACCCACAAAAAGGGCCTGCCCCACAGCCAGACGGTAGGGAGCTTCCAGCTGGTTGGCCCAGATCAGCTCCTCTACCGGTATACCGGCTGTCCGGGCAATCTGATCCACGTTATCCCCCTCTTTTACCACATATATCAGTTCCTGTTCCAAGGTATCTCTGCCTTTTTGCTTTTTTTAACTATATGCAGGCAACGGCTGCATTTTTCTCCTTTTCTTCAAAAGCCCGCAGCTCTCCTATCAGACTCCGGCTCTGGCGCAGAGATCTGCCACGCAGCAATGCTCGCAGTCAGGCCTGGTCCTTGCGCTGCATACCTCTCTTCCATGAAAAACCAGCCGGTGACAGAAGTCGCTGCCCTCCTCCGGCGGAATCAGCTTCCAGAGCGCCATTTCCACCTTTTTCGGATCCTTTATATGATCCACCAGCCCCATACGATTTACCAGACGGATGCAATGGGTATCCGTCACGATAGCCGGCTTTCCAAATACATCCCCCATGATCAGGTTGGCGCTTTTGCGGCCCACACCCGGAAGCTTTAAGAGGGCGTCAAAGTCATCCGGCACCTGGCCGCCGTATTCTTCCTTTAAAATCCGCATACAGGCGCTTATATCCCTTGCCTTGCTGCGGCCAAGGCCGCAGGGCCTTACAATGTCTTCGATCTCTTCCGGCGATGCAGCGGCTAAAGCATCCACATCGGGATATTTTTTATAAAGTTCCTCTGTGACCACATTGACTCTGGCATCCGTACACTGTGCTGCCAGCCGGACTCCCACCAGAAGCTTCCAGGCCTGGTTATAATCCAGGGTGCAGGACGCCTCCGGATATGCCTCCTTTAAACGTTGGATCAGTTTCAGGGCCAATTCTTTCTTTGTCATACGGCGCATCTCTCCTCTCATCGTAACTTGTACCGTTGTGCCCTCTCAGCCAAATACCTTTTTCCCGCCCAGATACGTCCCATACACCGAGATTCTGTGGATATTTTCCGGTTTCACTTCAAAGGGAGACTGCTCCAGCACCACAAAATCAGCCAGCATCCCCGGACAGATCTTTCCCTTGATCCCTTCCTCAAAGCTTGCCTCTGCCCCTCGGATGGTGTAGCTGTCCAGGGCCTCTTTTACAGAAAATGCCTCCTTGGGCAGATACGGGCCTGTATGATCCTTTAAAGAGGTTCTTGTAACCGCGCATTCCATAGAGGCCAGCGCATCCGGCACTTCCACCGGGCAGTCCGTTCCATTGCTCACCGATACCCCCATATTCATCAGCGTTTTCCAGCTGTAGCTGGTGGCCGCCAGTTCCTCTCCCACCCGTTCCTTTACAATATGGTTGTCATAATCCAGGAAAATGCTCTGTGCATATACATGAAGCCCCATCTGGGCGATCTTTTTAAGCTGATCCGGCCGGGTGATCTGACAGTGGACAATCCCATGACGGTGATCCTTCCTCGGATGTTCCTTAAGGGCCTTTTCATAGGCTGCAAGAACCCGGTCAAGACAGGCGTCTCCAATGGCGTGGACTGCTGTCTGCATCCCGACGGCATTTGCATAGCCGATCATCTCATCAAGGGTCTCCTGAGAAAATACGGGAATTCCGCGGGCAGAGGGGGCATCGGCGTAAGGACGGCTAAGATACGCGGTTCTTGCCCCCAGCGCCCCGTCTCCCAGCAGCTTTAAGGGCCCCAGCTTAAAATACTCTGTACCGGCTCCGGTGATATTTCCGGCCTCCACAAAGCCCTTTACATCGGCAGTCTCTGTAAAATTGCACTGTTCATAGACCCGAACCGTCAGCTCCCCGGCTTTCTCCAGTTCCCTGTACGCCTCATTGACGGTCTGCCAGGGTATATCCCGATACACACAGTAGTCGTCAGTCTGACAGCTGGTAATTCCGTAGGAATTTAAGGCACAGCAGGCAAGGCGAATCCTGCGCTTGATCTCTTCTTTGTCAGGCGGCAAAACAGCATGGTACACCTGATCCATAGCGCTGTCAAAAAAACGGCCATCCGGGCCATTTTCATCCATGCCGATCCGTCCGCCCTCCGGCTGTGGGGTGTCTGCCGTGACGCCTAAAAACTCAAGGGCTTTCGTATTGACGGTCAGACAGTGGCCGCAGGCGCGGACAGCGCAGACCAAAACGGTATCCGATACCTGATCTAAGTCATGTCGGTCCGGCATCCGGTCTGTATCTGTGAAGTAATCCTGATTCCATCCCCGGCCCATCAGCCAGCCATTTTCCGGAACAGGATGGGCTGTTTTAAACTGCTTAAAATACTGAAGCATCTCTTTTAAGCTTCCCGTATGAGCAGCCAGCCGGGCGGCGCTCAGGCTGCTTCCATAACTCAGCAAATGCATATGGCTGTCATTAAAGCCGCTGCATACAAAGCGGCCTTGCCGATCCGGCACCCTATCCCGGAAGGC
>OATU01000130.1_pt1 | contig 80820 bp, 68 predicted proteins | sample 1516711 | NCBI WGS metagenome assembly OATU01 (sample SAMEA2579971, study PRJEB22360) | human gut metagenome | biome: human gut; feature: human-associated habitat; material: faeces | place: Denmark | collected 2008/2010 | reverse complement strand
TTGATTCGTTACAAAAGCATACTCGTTGAAGTAGGAATGAAACATAAAGGTTTATAACTTTTTATAAGTTTTCAGTAACGGAAAAAGAATGTACGAATTACCGGCATACCTGATATGGGGATTTTTAGAAAGTGGAAAATCAACACTGATCAAAGAAACATTAAACCAGGATTATTTTAATGACGGCGAGAAAACAATGATCCTTACGTTTGAAGAAGGAGAAGTCGAATACGATAAAGAAATGCTAGAGAAGACAAATTCATTCGTGGTGAATATTGAAAATATGGAAGATTTCACAAAAGAATTTGTCAGAGGATGTCAGAGAAATTATTATCCAGATCGTGTCATGATCGAATACAATGGAATGTACTCTATTGACGATCTGATGGATGTAGTAGATGAGACAGATCTTGAGTTATATCAGGTGATCGTAACAGTTGATGCATCTACAGCAGATTTGTATTTGAAAAATATGAAATCTATGTTTATGGAAATGTTTAAGATGGCAGATCTTGTCATTTTTAACCGCTGTGATGACAATACGAATATGGGAAGTTTTCGAAGAAGCATCAAAGCAGTCAATCCAAGAGCACAGGTAGGTTTCGAACGTGCCGATGGAAAAGAGATGGCACAGGATGAACTGCTGCCATATGATGTGAATGCAGATGTGATCAAAGTTGAAGATGAAGATTATGGAATCTGGTATATCGATGCGATGGAACGTCCAGAGGTTTACGAAGGAAAGACTGTGGAAATGCGTGTTCAGGTCCAGCGCAGTCCAAAGATGCCACCGGGAATGATCATTCCTGGACGTAAAGCAATGACATGTTGTGAAGATGATATGACATTTATTGGATATCTGTGCAGATTAAACCAGACGAAATCCAAGACATTAAAGAGAATTCTCAATAACGAATGGGTAACATTAACAGCACAGATCCATTCAGAATACAATGAAGCATATGATAAGACAATGCCAATCTTAACAGCGATCAGAATCGAAAAATCAGAACCGCCAAAAGAGCAATTGGTATATTTCTAGATTTTAAGGACATAGCAACCCTGCCCCAAGCATACACTGTAAAAACAACATTTACAGGGGGCTTTTCCATTGAAGAAATACATGGAAGAAAGAGTCATTGAAAGTGCGATCTACATCATTGAACATAATGCTACAGTACGCCAGACAGCCAAGCAGTTCGGCGTCAGCAAAAGCACAGTACATAAAGATGTGACAGAACGGTTAGAAACGATCAACAAAACACTTGCCAGACAAGCAAGAAAGGTATTAGACATCAATAAATCTGAACGTCACATCAGGGGTGGGCTTGCAACGAAAGAGAAATATCTTCATAGATAGAATCAAAGGGAAATTATGAAATGCCAGGTTACACATGCAAAATTGTAATAGAAGATACACATCCACCGGTATGGAGAAGAGTCATCATACCAGATCAGATTACTTTTTTTGAATTACACAAGATCATACAGATATTATTTGATTGGGACGACGTTCATCTTCATGGATTCCATATACCATCGGATGATATTGTGATAGATGATGAAGGAGGATTTGATCTGTGGGGAAATCATTATAATGATTTCGATACGAATATTGATTTCTTCTTTAAAAATTACAAATGGATCCGCTACATCTATGATTTTGGAGATGAATGGCGTCACAAGATCAATATAGAAAAATATGAGCTGGATTATAAAGAACGATATCCTAAACTGGTCAAATATAAAGGGGATAACTTCATGGAAGACAGCGGAGGGGTCTGGAACTGGGAAATGAATGAAGAAGTTTATCCTTTTGACAGAGAATTTGTGGAAAGCCAGTTCCGTCAGATGGTATTTCCAAAGCATAAACAAAAAGATAAGGTTAAAGTATTCAACGAACAGGATAAGATAGATATATTAAAAGGTTTTTTTGACGAAATAAGTAAGATGCCAGAAGATGATCTGGAAGATATGTTGAAAAATGCATGGCAGGATATGTATTTGGAAGAAACAAAGTGTAATTTAGATGATAGATCAAAAGAGTGGGAAGATCATATAAAGAAAAACGGTAAGGTCAAGTTTTGTGTTTCATCAAAAACACAAAAAGAATTACTGGAAAATCTAAGCGAAGATCAATCCAGTGATTATTGTAAATATTTAAGGATTCCAAAAAACAGATCAAGATCACATATGGAAAGGATCAGCAGTATTTCGGATACATTAAGAGAACATCCAGAATATATATTATATGTTATGAACCAAGATGAATATGATAGTTTGAAACAATGGATGAATCACTTAAATGATAGCATAATAAATATATCACAAGATGAAGCTGATATTTGTGCCAAAGCATTTGTTTTAGGATTTGGGGAATATGAAATTAAAGATGATATAGCAGAAGTGTATCTTGCCTCCGATCTGAAAGAGTATGTAGATGTTTTGAATCAGAAAACAGAAGACGAAATCTATACAAAGATAGAAACATTTGATGACAGAGTAGGAAGATTGATGCAGCTATACTGTGTGATCGAATTAGAAGAATTATACAAAATATACAAAAAAACGTATGATCCGAAACAAGGAAAAAGGGAATTCTTTCGATATGTTTACTGGCGAGGAAGAATGAATGATCTATTAAATACATACCAAGAACCAGATGGAACAGCATATGTTGCGATGCATGGAATGGATGTCCACAAGATCATAGAAAAGAGAGAGATTTATGCAAAAGATCTTCCATTGAATGAATTTCCAGAATGGGAGATTAACGAACTAACAGATAATATTGCAAATAGAGCAGAATCAATCAATATTCTGTATATGATGTTGCAAGAGCAATTTCGTATGCCAGAACAGGAAACATCAGAAATATTATTTAATACGATAAGTTCGGTCATGAGTGGAGATACGCTGGGTGTGATTATAGAAAATATAAAAACCAGAGTGAATAAAACATGGACTCCAGACATTTATGCAGAAATGTGGAATATGATCAGTGATCTCATGATAGAATTGGAATTGCCGATATTAAAGGCAAGAAATCGTGATGAATATGCAATGGAACAAGAAATGTCTCCATGGAGTATAGGAATGCTGTCTGACAAAGAAAATTTCAAAAACACAAAACAACAGCATTTATACGAATTTCCACGCAGCATACAGGAGCGTTTATACAACATCGAAAGTACGGGAATGAAAGAAGATATAGACAAGCTTTTTGCATACAAAGAAGAAAATCGTATTTGCTCCGAAGAATTCCTTTATATGTTGTCAAGTAGTTGTATCGTTTATGGATATATAAAAGAAGCAAGATCTTTGATCAAAGAATTAAAGAATAGTTCTACAGCCGGAAAGAAGATAGCAAAACTATTAGAAATAGAAATTGATCAATATGATAATGTAATGGATATGGGGGATTATTAATATCTGTGATGTTAAAAAGAAAATTCCGATAACAATCATCTAAAGTTGAAATCCAGTACAGTTTAACATACACACTCTGTAATGGTTTGAATCACGTAAATTATTTGAATATTATAAAAAGAGATCATGTGTCTGCAACCGTACGAACACGTCTGCAGACACATGATTTCTTTTTATAATATTCCACCAATAATTTCCGTCATTCCACCATATTTACATTAGAGAATTCTGATAATTCAACAATTCACTCATAGGCTTCGACATATTCAGATACTGTCTGGTATTTCGTCGTAATCCATTATTATTACCACCCTTAAGTATCGTCTCATGCGTAGCGAAGAAATCCTGATCTTCTTCAAAAGGTGTTCTCACGATATGAATATCCACGATCTCATCTAAGAAACGATTCTGATGAAAGATCTTTCTCGTACATTCTTTTCGATACAAAGGATGCAGCTGATTTACCGTAAACTGAAAATAAAGAGAATTAAGTAATGGTTCATCACTGTCTAATAAAAATTGATAATTACCATCCAAAATCTTCTGTCCTTGTTCTTTGGTCAAAGGGATCTTTGTTTTATCTACCACAGATCCGTTCCGCTTTCTCTGCATCAGATAGAGATCTTCATCATTCTCCATATAGAAATAATATGTAAATGGGGAACTGTCCTTTGCTCCTTCAAACATTAATACCTTGACCGGAAGACTGATCATATATTTATCAGGAGATTTGGACAGGATATATTCTTCCTGTGTCTGGTTATATTCAGCTTGACTGATATTTTTCGTAACTTCGGTATAAGAAAGTTTTTCAATTGCTGTATTTTTCATGATAACTCCTAACCCGTGCTTTGTTATTAACTTCTTTCATTATAGCAAAGGAATATGATAAATTCATGTCTTATTTATAAAAAATGTATGAATAATTCATAGATTTTCTCAATACCCTGTGCTAAGATAAAATCTGGAGGAAAACTATGGATTTATTTGAATATGCAAGAGAATTAAATAAAGATAAAGAGTCGCCATTAGCAGGGAGAATGAGACCTGCAACCCTCGATGAAGTGGTGGGTCAGGAACATATTATTGGAAAAGATAAATTACTATATAGAGCGATCAAAGCGGATAAGATCAGCTCGATCATTTTCTATGGTCCACCAGGAACAGGAAAGACAACCTTAGCAAAAGTCATTGCCAATACGACCAAAGCAAATTTTGTACAGATGAATGCAACAACATCTGGGAAGAAAGATATGCAGGAAGCGGTGGCAGATGCGAAAGAATCTCTTGGAATGTATCAGAAGAAGACGATCTTGTTTATTGATGAGATCCACAGATTCAATAAAGCACAACAAGATTACCTGCTGCCATTTGTAGAGGATGGAACGATCATTTTGATCGGAGCAACGACAGAGAATCCGTATTTTGAAGTAAATCAGGCGTTGATCTCAAGATCCAATGTATTTGAACTACACTCATTAGATAAAGAAGATATTAAGAAATTGATCGTAAGAGCTATTACAGATGACGAAAAAGGAATGGGGATTTATGGAGCAACGATCACCGATGATGCACTGGATTTTCTCTCAGATATGGCAGAAGGAGATGCAAGAAGTGCTTTAAATGCGATCGAACTTGGAATATTAACAACAGAACCTGCTGAAGATGGAAAGATTCATATCGATATCGATGTAGCACAGGAATGTATCCAAAGAAGAGTGACAAAATACGACAAAGACGGGGATAATCACTATGATGTGATTTCTGCATTTATCAAAAGTATGCGAGGATCAGATCCAGATGCAGCTATTTATTATCTGGCAAGAATGATCGATGCCGGAGAAAGTGTTACATTTATTGCAAGAAGAATCATGATCTGTGCATCCGAAGATGTTGGAAATGCTGATCCGCAGGCATTACAGGTAGCAGTTGCAGCGTCACAGGCAGTGGAACGGATCGGAATGCCAGAAGCAAGGATCATACTGGCACAGGCAGTCACTTATGTAGCCAGTGCACCAAAGAGCAATGCAGCATATATGGCAGTTGATCAGGCATTAGAATCTGTCAGAAATCATAAGATCGGAGCAGTTCCTAATCATTTAAGAGATGCTCATTACAAAGGCGCAGCGAAACTAGGACATGGAATCGGATATAAATATGCGCATGATTATCCAGATCATTATGTAAAACAACAGTATCTTCCAGATGAGCTTCTTGGAACAACGTTTTATGAACCAACGGAAAATGGATATGAGAAAAATATCAAAGAATATTTGGAAAGAATCAGAAAGTAAAATAAAAATGAGCACTGAAAATGAAACATCAGTGCTCGTTCTTATTTTTACTCCATTTATACAAAAATGACATTGCCCATAAAAAGATCGGAAAGAAAAACATCAAAAACAGTGACATCCAGAATAACTGGCTTCCGCTCACTGCAAAATAGATAGTAGATCCGATGATGGCAAGCAATATCACGATCAGCAGGATCGCTGTGATCTGCTTCATACGCTTTTGTTTTTTCATCATAACATCCTTTCGTAAATATGTATACCTATGAGGTATCCTAGCATAGATTATTGTGTTTTGAAAGAGTAAAATATTTTATAAAAGAAAATGAATAAGAAGCAAAAGAGAGGACATAATAAGAATATCCAGTTAATAAAAGAACTGGATAGAGAAATACTTATCCTCCCCTTAAGTATTCCCCCACTCTGCGAAGCCGTGGAATGGGGGATTTTTATGTAAAATTGCTGTCGATTGTTGAAAAAGAGCCAGAGATTTGTTATAGTATCAAAGGAAAATAACATTTTTAAAAGAAAAGGATGGAATGAATATGGCTTTATTACAGGAATGGCGTGATTACGCATATAAATTTGACGATAGAACAGCAGAAGGACAGCAGTTCTGGTTAAATTACTTCAACATTGAAAAAGGAATCTACGAACAATTATTAGCTGACAAAGATACAGTTGTATCTGGAACAGTGAAAGAATTAGCAGACAAATACGAGACAGAATTACAGATGTTTGTAGGATTCTTAGATGGGATCAACGACAGCTTAAAAGAAGCAAACCCAATCGAAGAGATGGATGAAAATACACAGGTAAGCTTAGACATCGACTTCGAGAAATTATATTACAACATGGTTGGATGCCGTGCAGAATGGCTTTACAACTTAAAGGAATGGGATGACATTCTTACAGAAGAAAGAAGAAAAGAGTTATACAAAGAATCCAGAAATTCAACAACAGTTGTAAAAGGAAAGAAGATTGGAAGAAACGATCCATGCCCATGCGGAAGCGGTAAAAAATACAAAAAATGCTGCGGAAAAAACGCTTAATTCGTTAAAAGAAATAGTCGAATATGTAAATGAAACAAGGAAGAACCTTTTGGCTTATGTGATAGCTGAAGGGTTCTTTTATTTTAGAAAATTTTGATAAAATCCCATATGAGATAAAAATACAGAAATTATTGACATTTTGTATACATGATGTTAGAATTTTGATTAGTCGTCTAATGATTAGTTATCTAATTAAAATACTCAAAGTAAAGAAAGGAGCATACATGAAGAAGTGTGAAGGAATTTACAGTTTGATCGGCAAAGTGAATCATAAGAGTGCGATTTATGGATTTCAGCTTTTGAAAGAAGAAAATATACATCCGAGACAGATGCCTCTGATCATTCATTTAAAAAAATGCGAAGGCTGTACACAAAAAGAGTTAGCCGAGAAGATGCAGGTCAAGCCGTCTACGCTAAACGTAATGATTGGACGAATGGAAAAGAATGGATATATAGAGAAAAAACAAGACGAAAAAGATTCAAGAAAAAGCAGAATTTATTTTACTGAGAAGGGAAGAAGTATCTGTGAAGACGGTCATAAAAAATTTGTCATGATACAAGAAAAACTTCAAGAGTATTTTACAAAAGAGGAGCAGGAAGAACTCAAGAGACTGTTAAATAAATTTTGTGATTGTCTGGATGAACAGACAGAGATACTAAAAAAAGAAAGAAAGGAAAAATCAGATGCTTAAATTATTTCGATATTTGAAAAAAGCATATGTGCCTATCATTGCGATCGTGTTATTGCTGATCCTACAGGCGAGTTGTGACCTGACATTACCAACATTTACTTCCAATATCGTCAATGTTGGTATTCAGCAGAAGGGTATTGAAGACGCAGTTCCTGATGTAATGAGAGAAGAAACATTTCTGGCATTGAAATCTCTTATGAAACAAGATGATGCAGATGATATGGAAGATGCTTATAAACTTTATACAAAAGATCAGGTAAAAGATTCAAAATATAAAGATTATAAAGACGGACGTTTATATGTCAGAAGATATATCTCCAAAAAAGACAGAGAACATCTTGATACGAGTATGTCAAAGGCAATGCTTAAGTTGTCAGCGCAGATGGCAAAACAGATTCAGGCCAATCCACAGGCAGCAGCTTCTTTAAGCAAGAGCCAGAAAAAAATGATGGCGCAGATGAAGAACATGGATACAAAAGACATGCCAGATACGATCATCAGTCAGGCAGCGATTTCTTTTGTGACTTCAGAATACAAAGCGATCGGACTTGATATTGACCAGATGCAGACACATTATCTGTTAGTGACAGGAGCAAAGATGATCGGGCTTGCGTTCTTGATCATGGCAGCAGCAGTGAGTGTTACTTTATTGTCAGCACGTTTAGCTGCGAAATTAAGTCGTATTCTGAGAGAGAAAGTATTTGAGAAAGTTATGTCGTTTACAAACTCTGAGTTTGATAAATTCTCAACAGCCTCATTGATCACAAGAAGTACGAATGATATCCAGCAGATTCAGATGTTTATGACGATGCTATTCCGTATCGTCGTATACGCACCATTAATGGGAATCGGAGGTATTTTCAAAGTATTAACAACCAATGCGAAGATGACATGGACGATCGCTATCGGTGTGATCGCGATCATGTTAGTGATCTTTGTATTATTTAAGGTAGCGATGCCAAAATTTAAGATCTTACAGAAACTGATCGACCGATTAAACTTAGTAACAAGGGAAATTCTTACTGGACTTTCCGTAATCCGTGCATTCAGTACAGAAAAACATGAAGAAGAACGTTTTGATAAAGCCAATATGGATCTGATGAAGACAAATTTATTTGTAAACAGAGCTATGACATTTATGATGCCAACAATGATGCTGATCATGAATGGCTTAACTGTTCTGATCGTATATGTTGGAGCATCCAATATTGATGCAGGAAAGATGCAGGTTGGAGATCTGATGGCATTTATCCAGTATGCAATGCAGATCATTATGGCATTCTTATTTATCTCCATGGTATCTATTATGATGCCTCGTGCACAGGTTGCAGCAGAACGTGTCAATGAGATCTTAGATATGGAAGTCATGATCAAAGATCCAGAAGAACCAAAAGAATTTTTACCAGAGAAAAAAGGTGAAGTTGAATTTAAAAATGTATATTTCTGCTATCCTGATGCAGATGAAGCAGTGCTTCATAATATCAGCTTTACAGCACCAGCTGGTAAAACAACCGCATTTATTGGAAGTACAGGTAGTGGTAAATCAACATTGATCAACCTGATTCCTAGATTCTTTGATGTCAGCCGTGGAAGTATTTTGGTTGATGGGGTGGATATCCGTGATGTAAAACAGCATGATTTATGTGAAAAGATCGGATACGTACCACAGAAAGGAGTATTGTTCTCAGGAACGATCGAATCCAACTTAAAATATGGAAAAGAAGATGCAACGATCGATGAAGTGAAACGTGCAGCAAGAATCGCACAGGCAACAGATTTCATTGAGGAGAAAGAGGAAAAGTATGATTCACCGATCGCACAGGGCGGTTCCAACGTATCTGGTGGACAGAAACAGAGATTATCAATTGCAAGAGCTATTGCAAAAGATCCTGAAATCTATATTTTTGATGACAGTTTCTCAGCACTCGATTATAAGACAGATGTGAAACTTCGTTCTGAACTTCAGAAAGAAACGAATGGAAGTACAACACTGATCGTAGCACAGAGGATCAGTACGATCCTTCATGCAGACCAGATCATCGTCTTAGATGAAGGAAATATCGTAGGAAAAGGAACTCATGAAGAGTTATTAAATACTTGTCCGGTTTATCAGCAGATTGCCAAATCGCAATTATCAGAAGATGACCTTAAGAAAGCAAGGGAGGTGTCTGACCATGAGTAATAATCGAAGAAGAGGTCCGATGGGTGGACCAGGCAGAGGAATGGCACCAGGCGAGAAAGCCAAAGATTTAAAAGGAACAATGGTCAAACTGATCAAATATATGAGACGTTTCTATGTTCCAATCGTTATGGTAATCATTTTTGCCATTGCAAGTACCGTGTTTAACATTGTTGGACCAACGATCTTAGGAGATGCAACAACTGAGATCTTCAAAGGACTGGTTCGCAAAGTATCTGGTGGAAGTGGAATTGATTTTGATAAAGTTACACATATTTTATTGATGTTGTTAAGCTTATATGTAGCAAGTGCGATTTTCTCATTTATTCAGGGACTGATCATGACACATGTATCAAACAATGTCAGTTACCAGATGAGAAAAGATATTTCAGAGAAGATTCATCGTATGCCAATGAAATATTTTGAAAGCAGAACCTATGGTGAAGTATTGTCAAGAGTCACAAATGATGTTGATACATTAGGACAGAGCTTGAACCAGAGTATGACACAGATTATCACATCAGCGACACAGATCGTCGGTGTATTTATTATGATGATCCGTATCAGTATTCCGATGACGATCGCAGTTTTATTGACACTTCCATTATCTATGGGATTGATCGGATTGATCATGTCAAAATCTCAGCCATATTTCAAGGCACAGCAGAAACACCTTGGAGAGTTAAATGGCCAGGTAGAAGAAATCTATAGTGGACATAACATTGTCAAAGCATTTAACAAAGAAGAAAGCGTGATCGAAGAATTTAAAGAAGTAAATGGAAAACTTTACAATTCTGCATGGAGATCACAATTCTTCTCAGGAGCAATGATGCCGCTGATGCAGTTTGTTGGGAATTTAGGTTATGTAGCAGTAACAATATTAGGTGGATATTTAGCAATCAAGAAGACGATCGAGGTAGGTCAGATCCAGTCATTCTTACAGTATGTAAGAAACTTCAGCCAGCCGATCACACAGTTAGCACAGGTAGGTAACATGATGCAGACAACCGCAGCATCTGCAGAACGTGTCTTTGAATTCCTGGAAGAAGAGGAAGAAATCGAAGTTGAAAAAGACGCGGTACCTGTTGATACACTTGCTGGAAATGTAACATTTGAACATGTAAACTTCGGATATAACAAAGATCAAACGATCATCAATGACTTCTCCGTCGATGTCAAAGAAGGTCAGAAAGTTGCGATCGTAGGACCAACTGGAGCTGGAAAGACAACGTTGATCAAACTTCTGATGCGTTTCTATGATGTGAATGGAGGCTGCATTAAAGTAGATGGCCATGATATCAGAGAATTCAAGAGAAGTGACCTAAGAGAAATGTTTGGTATGGTGCTTCAGGATACATGGCTTTACAATGCAAGTATCCGTGACAATATCCGCTATGGTAAATTAGATGCAAGCGAAGAAGAAATCCAAGGAGCAGCAAGAGCTGCATACGCACATCATTTCATTGAAACACAGCCAGGTGGATATGATATGGAGATCAACGAAGAAAGCAATAATATCTCCCAAGGACAGAAACAGTTATTAACGATCGCAAGAGCAATCTTAGCAGATCCAAAGATTTTGATTCTTGATGAAGCAACAAGTTCGGTCGATACAAGAACAGAAGAACGAATTCAGATGGCAATGGATAATCTGATGCAAGGAAGAACAAGTTTTGTGATCGCCCATCGCTTATCAACGATCAAAGATGCCGACGTGATCTTAGTTATGAATCACGGAGACATTGTGGAACAGGGAAATCATGAAGAATTGCTGGCCAAGGGTGGATTCTATGCGGATCTTTATAATAGCCAGTTTGAAAACGCTTAAGAATAATAAAACATTGTGAAAAAAGGGAAAACGAAAGTTTTCTCTTTTTTTATTCTAATATAGAAAAGATTTTCACGGGATTAAATAGACGGATATAGCAAATTTTGGTATAGTTAAATAGAACAAAAATATATACAGATATAGAATCAAGGAGAATCAAAGTTATGAAGAAGAATCAGACACAGATTAAAAAATATGCGGCTGTGATCAGTATATTCTTAGCGGCAGTCATCGTAGGACTTTTTGTTTTCTTCTTTTGCATAAAACGTTCTGTTGAACAAAGATCAAAAAACACGATGAGGAACAACGTGGTCAGACAGAGTGAGCATTTAAGAACAATATTAGATATTCAATATGATTACTTAAATGGATTAGCAGAAGAGATTGGCAAGACAGACCATCTGTTAGCAAAGAAGAATATGAATTTGATCAAGTCGATCACAAAACATACAGATTTTGGTGGGACTGCATTGATCAAGCCAAATGGGGATGCTCATTATGACAATGGATTGATAAAGAATTTATCGCATCGAAGATATTTTAAAGAAGTGATCAGTGGAAAAAGAACATTAAGTGATCCATTAGATAGTAGTATTTCTGGATCAACAAGAGTTGTGTTAGGAGTTCCGATATATAACAGCAAACACAAAGTGATCGGAGCTCTTGGAGGTTCTTATGACGTAACAGCTCTAAGTCGCATGCTGTTTGAAGATCTTTTTAATGGACAAGGATGCAGTATGATTATTGCGCAAAACGGAGAAATCATTGCATTTGAAGGAGATACATCTTACTGGAATCTTGATTATAGAGATAATTTCTATAAATGTTGTTGCAAATGGATCATCAAAGACAAAGTAACAGTGAAGAAAATCAAACAGGATTTTAAAGAAGGAAAAGAAAATCTTGTAACGGCAGACAGCAAGAAAGAAGGGACAAGAAGACATTACTTTGCATATATGCCAATGGGGGCCAATGGTTGGATGCTCTGTTATGCATTACCAGAACAGGCAGCACAACAGTCATATAACTTCATTGAAGACTACGAAATAAGCTTTATGATCGTATTTATTGTTTTGGTGACCTTATTGATCCTGTATATTGTTTATGAGAATCATACAAGGAACAAAGAATTACTGAAATATGCACAAACTGACGCATTGACAGGATTATATAACAAAGAAACAACCGAGCAGTTAACGGATGAACTTTTATCAGAAGATGAGAATAAGTACCATGCATTTTTGATTTTGGATGTGGACTGTTTTAAGCAGATCAACGATATCTATGGACATGCAGTCGGGGATATCGTGTTACAGAAATTCGGGAAACTTCTAAAAGGCACTTTCCGTGAAGGAGATATATTAGGAAGGATCGGTGGGGATGAATTCGGAGTCATTATGAAGAATATCCAGACAAAGGATATAGCAATGAAGAAAGCAGAAGAATTGCTGGCTAAAACACAAGCATACAAGATCGACGAATTGAAAGGAAATAATATCTCCATCAGTATCGGAATCAGCACAGCCCCACAAGACGGGGACTGCTACATGGATCTCTATAAACGCGCCGATCAGGCACTTTACCAGGCAAAACGAAGTGGAAAAGCAAGAGTGTGCAACTATTTCTCATGAAAATAGTCTTTTACTAATTTTACCACAGTTCCAGATAGAAGGAATAAAGCAATCAAGTTCGGAATCGCCATCAGACCGTTGAATGTTTCTGCGATACTCCAAAGCATTCCAAGGTCTACAGTAGCACCAATGATCGCAACTAACGAATATACTAACATAAAAGGTTTGATAACCTTAGAGGAGAATAAAAACTCAATACAACGAGCTCCATATAATCCCCATCCGATAATGGTTGAAAATGCAAAACAACATAACGCAACCGCAGTAAAGATGGAGATCCAGTTTCCATAAGTAGCAGTGAATCCACTGATCGTAAGTTCAGCACCAGCATCGACACCAAATCCAATTGGAATTCCACTGCAGAGGATGACCAAAGCTGTCAATGTACAGATTAAGATCGTATCAGTAAATACTTCAAAGATACCAAGAAGTCCCTGCTTTACAGGCTCTTTTGTATCAGCACAAGCATGAGCGATCGAACCTGTACCAAGTCCGGCTTCATTTGAGAAGATGCCTCGTGCGACACCTTTTTTCATACTCATAAAGAAACTTCCAACAATACCACCAGTCACAGAAGTAGGATGGAAAGCTCCGTTAATGATAGAACCAAAAACAGCAGGCAGCTGATCGATATTTAAAACAACAACACCTAAGGCAAAGAAGATATAAATAAATGCCATAAAAGGTACTAATCTTTCAGCTACCTGTCCGATTCTTTTGATTCCGCCAAGTAAGATCAATGCTACAAGAATTGCAACAATGATACCAATGATCAGATTCGCAGTTCCAACAGAAGACTGACTGATCACGTGGAAATTCAACAAAGCAGAATTGATTGCTGTTGTGATCGTATTTACCTGAGTAGCATTTCCAGTTCCGAATACTGTTAAAACTCCGAAAGCAGAGAATAGTACAGCAAGAAAATGCCAGTTTTTGCTAAGACCATTCTTGATATAGTACATAGGACCACCAACATAATCCCCTTCTTGGTTACGTTCTCTGAAGTGAACTGCAAGTGTTACTTCGGAAAATTTCGTACACATTCCAAGAATAGCAGAAATCCACATCCAGAAAACAGCACCAGGACCACCAATTGCGATCGCACCGGCAACTCCGGCAATATTTCCAGTTCCGACTGTGGAAGCGAGTGCAGTACAGACTGCCTGAAATGGAGTCATAGATCCGTCGGATGCATCTTGCTTCTTAAAGACACGACCAAGTGTTTCCTTCATTGCATAAGGGAATTTACGGATCTGTAAAAATTTTGTTTTGATCGTTAACAGTAATCCGACACCAATGATGCAGATCATGGCTGGAACACCCCAGATAAAGTTGTTCACGGCACTGTTAACTGATTGTATAAGCTCTAACATAAATCAAACCTCTTTCAAATTTCTTTTATTAATTTGTATCTGTTCTTATATAATAGATATTTAATCATTAAGATCCATGTTACCTTAAGGTGACATGGAACATGAACAGACACAAGTGCAATCATATCATATTTACAGAAAAAAGTACAGAATCTAATCTTGACAGAGAATTAATAGATATCTTCTATAGATTTATGAAAAAAATCTAACTTGTAAAATATGTAAATAAGGACTAAACTTATATTCATAATTACGTGTAGACTTGGAGGATGAAAGATGGAGAATGAAAAACCAATACTAAGAGGAGAGCTTGCATTGATGGCAGCAATCGTGATCAATAGTTTTAGTGTAGTACTGATGCTGTATTCAGGTTCTGGAATTTCGGCAATCTCAAGTGTACCTTATGCATTTTCGGAAGTATTTAAGGAGTTATCACTAGGTACATGGACATATATATTTCAGGGAGCATTAGTGTTAAGTCTGATGATCCTAAGAAGAAAGTTTGTACCATCTTATTTATTCAGCTTCGTTGCAGGATTTGCGTTTAGTGAATTATTAGATGTCAATGAATTATGGATTGGGATCCTGCCACAGACGATTCCATGCAGGATTGCGTATTTCCTGATCAGTTATTTCTTGTTAAGTATAGGAATTGCTTTAGAGAACAGATGTCAGCTTCCGATCATTCCAACGGATTTATTTCCAAGAGAATTATCAGAAATCATTGACAAACCATATGCAAGGGTTAAGATCATATTTGATGTTTTATGTCTTGCCACAACGGGGCTTTTAACATGTCTGATGCTTGGATATTTAGATGGATTAGGTATTGGAACGATCGTTGCTGCATTTACGATGGGTAAAATGGTTTCGATCACAGGCAGTTGGATCGATCAGAGAGTTACTTTTGCATCGGTCTTAAGTAAACAGACGATATAGGGAATTAAGAGAATAGAAATAAGAAAGATGATAAAATAAGATAGAACGGGTGATATTTTTGAAACAATATATTTTGAATGATTATATTACAGACGATGCCAGAATGGTAAATCCAATGATGGAAATTAATGGTTTTAAAGTAAGACCAGGATTTTTTGATTTAAATGGAGCATCAGAATTTTCATGTGGGGTGAATTTTACAGTGCATACAAGCAATGGAACATCATGTGATCTGCTATTATTTCATCCAGGAGAAGAAGAACCATATGCAATCATTCCATTTCCAGAATCATATAAGATCGGAGATGTCTATTCTATGATCGTTTATGATCTGAAATCTGAAGATTTTGAATATGCTTATCGTGTGGATGGACCATATGATGAACAAAAAGGATTATTGTTTGATAAAACAAAAATTTTGTTGGATCCATATGCTCAGGCTGTTGCAGGACAGGAAGTCTGGGGACATAAAAGAACCAGAACGTATCATGCAAGAGTTGTAAGAGATAGTTTTGACTGGGGTGTACAGCCACAGTCAACCAGAGAGATGAGTGATCTGATCATTTATGAGTTACATGTCAGAGGATTTACAAATCATTCATCCTCAGGAGTCAAACATCCAGGAACTTTTGCAGGATTAAAAGAAAAGATCCCATATTTAAAAGAATTAGGGATCAATGCGGTAGAATTGATGCCGATCTTTGAATTTGACGAGATGATCAACGCAAGAGAAGTGGATGGGAAACAACTTGTTGAATATTGGGGATATAATACGGTTGGATTTTTTTCACCAAATGCCAGTTATACAGCTGCTGAGGAAGTCAATAATGAAGGACAGGAATTAAAAGAATTGATCCGTGAACTTCATGAAAACGGAATCGAAGTTATTCTGGATGTTGTATTTAATCACACTGCGGAAGGAAATGAAAATGGACCATTCTTCAGTTTTAAGGGATTTGACAACAATATCTACTATTTATTAACTCCAGAAGGTAATTATTATAATTTTAGTGGATGTGGGAATTCTCTAAATTGCAACCATCCAGTAGTACAGCAGATGATCCTTGAATGTTTAAGACATTGGACGGTTCATTATCGTGTAGATGGATTCCGATTTGATCTTGCAAGCATTCTTGGACGAGATGAAGATGGAATGCCAATGAATAATCCACCATTACTAAAAAGTCTGGCCTATGATCCACTTCTAAGGAATGTAAAACTGATCGCAGAAGCGTGGGATGCAGGTGGATTATATCAGGTAGGAAACTTTCCAGCCAGCAAACGATGGGCAGAATGGAACGGACAGTACCGTGATACGATGCGAGGCTATCTAAAAGGTGATTTCTGGGAAGCTAACAGTGCTGCATGGAGAATTTGCGGTTCAGGTGACTTGTATGGAGGATATTACTCTGATGGCAACAGTAATTACGCTGGATACAATTCCTGCATCAACTTCCTCACATGTCACGATGGATTTACAATGTATGATCTCTATTCTTACAATAATAAACACAATGAGGCAAATGGATGGAACAATACCGATGGGGCAAATGACAATCGAAGCTGGAATTGTGGTATGGAAGGAGATACAAAAGATCCGGAAGTACTCAAATTACGTTACCGCATGATCAGAAATGCTTGTGCTATCTTAATGTGCAGCCGTGGAACGCCAATGTTCTTCTCAGGCGATGAATTCGGAAATACGAAGTTTGGAAATAATAACAGCTACTGTCAGGATAATGAAATCTCATGGATTGATTGGAGCTTATTAGAGAAGAATAAAGATTTATTTGAATTCTTTAAATTTATGATCGATTACCGAAAAAAACATCCAGTTATCCGCAAGAAACTGGACAATGCAGTTTGCGGAATGGAAGCAATGCATGCACACGATGTTAATGCAGAACGTATGGAAGTACCACAAAATGCAAAAACACTGGCAGTAAGCTTTGCAGGATATGACCGCAAAAAAGGAAAAGACGATCTTGTATATGTAGCAGTCAATGCTTATTGGGAAGAAGTAAAGATCACACTTCCAAACCTTGCAAATCATGGAGCATGGTACTTAAGTGTGGATACTTATGGAGATGAGAAAGGAAAGTACTTCTATCAAGAAGGAGAAGAGATTCGCATTGATCGTGAATATGTGATGAAACCTCGGTCTATTGTGGTGTTTACTGGACGAGAAATTTTAAGATAAATTTTAATTTTAAATTTGTAGTTGGCTAACTGTAGATTTTGAGTATATGATAAAAACTAAAGAAGCAACCGAAAGCGCAGCGGTGGAATTTTGCTCACATTTTGAACAAATCGCTGATTCGCCCAATTTCCTACGAAAACTCGCGTTGAAAGTTACTGAACCCAGTAGTCTTTGACGCTCAGACATTCGTCCAATTGGGCTGCGAATTTGTTCAAAATATGGCAAAATTCCAATGCTGCGCTTTCGGTTGCTTCTTTAGTTTTTATCATATACCAGAAGTCTAAAGTGTGGACAATTATAAGATTGGAAAACTTATGTAGGTGTGTATGTTGAATGTTATTGTTTTCAATTTATGTAGTGGCAGACAGATATTATTATTGTCAATACAGTAAAACATACATTCTCTATGTGGAGGTTTGAATAGTGTTCTGTTGTATGGGATATAAATAAAAGAAAAAGAAAGATCATGAATAAGCAAAAGTGGCAACATGAGCACTTTTTGAATGCGTTTTTTACAAATTCGCAGCGTCCTGTGGTCGATTGTTTGAACGTAGCTGCGGGCATTTTGGCTCGCAGCCAGTGAGTTATCGAAGGAACAGGCGCGGACCAGCGATTTGTAAAAAACGCTTTCAAAAATGCGGAGTGCCACTTTGCTTATTCATGATCTTTCTTTTTCTTTTATTTATATCCCATACAACAAAATACTACTTACAAATCTTTCCCAGTAAGCATCTCATAAGCCTGGAAATATTTATCGATTGTCTTATCAACAATGTCCTGAGGCAGTTTCCAGTCATGTTCGTTGCTCTTTAACCAGTCGCGGGCGAACTGTTTGTCGAAGGATGGCTGTCCATGACCTGGTTCATATTCGTCTGCTGGCCAGAAACGAGAGCTGTCTGGTGTTAACATTTCATCTCCGATGACGATGTTACCGTTTTCATCAAGACCAAATTCAAATTTCGTATCTGCGATGATGATTCCGTGTTCTAATGCATAATCAGCACATTTCTTATAAAGAGCGATCGTTTTATCACGTAACTGTTCAGCGTATTCCTGTCCTTTACCTGGGAATTCTTTCTCAAGAACTTCAATACTTCTTTCAAAAGAAATGTTCTCATCATGATCACCGATTTCTGCTTTTGTAGATGGTGTGTAGATTGGTTCAGGAAGTTTATCAGATTCTTTTAATCCTTCAGGAAGTTTGATTCCGCAGACTGTACCATTCTCCTGATAGCTTGCCCAACCGCTTCCTGTGATATATCCACGAACGATACATTCGATTGGAAGCATTGTAAGTTTCTTACACATCATGCTGTTTCCATCATATTTTTCCTGCTGGAAGAATTCAGGCATATCTTTGACATCAACAGAGATCATATGGTTAGGAACGATGTCTTTTGTAAGGTCAAACCAGAATTTGGACATCTGTGTTAAAACAGTTCCTTTCTTTGTGACATCATTCTTTAAGATGACATCAAAGCAGCTGATACGGTCAGTTGCAACCATGATCAGGCTGTCACCATTGTCATAAATCTCACGAACTTTACCTTCTTTGATCGGTTTCATTTCTTTCATTATTCATACCTCGCTGATAAATTGTATCAATGTTTCTCAAATTTTCACTCGTTGTTTACTAATATAACATCAATTGTTGAAAAAATAAAGTCTGGATTGGCGATTTCAGTATTTGTAATATATTTTGCCCTCGGTTCGTAAATCATATATAATGGTATGAGTGTCAAGAAGTATAATTTAAATGGAGGAAACTGATCGTTATTATGAAATTTTATTATGCCCCAATGGAAAGTATCACGATTTACTTATACCGAAACATTTACGAACAACTATTTGGAGAAATCGATAAATACTACACACCATTTATTATGCCAAATGGAAAAAGAACATTCAAAACAAGAGAATTTCAGGATGTATTGCCGGAACATAATGAAGGATTACATATCGTACCACAGATTTTAACGAAAAGTTCTGAAGATTTTATCAGAACAGCAAAAGAATTAAAAGAACTGGGATATGATGAAGTCAATTTAAATCTTGGCTGCCCGTCAAGAACCGTTGTAGCCAAACAAAAAGGCTCAGGATTCCTGCGAGAACCAGAAGTATTAGATGATTTCCTTACAGAGATCTTCGAAGCATTAGATATGAAGATCTCAATTAAAACAAGAATCGGATTAAGAGACACAGAAGAATTCGAAGAAATCTTAAGCATCTACAACCGCCATCCAGTCTATGAACTAACGATCCATCCAAGACTACAGCAGGAATTCTATAAAGGAAAACCACACCTTGATGTCTTTGAATATGCAGTAAACCACAGCGAAAATCCACTCTGTTACAATGGAGATATCGTAACAAAAGAAGACTACGACAATATCACAACAAGGTTTCCAGATGTAGATGCAGTGATGATCGGAAGAGGTCTGTTAAGAAATCCAGCCCTTGTACGAGAAATCAAATATGGACAGAAACTGACCAAAAGAGAACTCCTGAAAATGCATGATACACTTTATGAAGCATATCAGGGCTATCTGAGCGGCGACAAAAATGTCCTCTATAAGATGAAAGAATTCTGGAACAATGCAGCGGTCATGTTTACAAACCACGAAAAATACGCAAAAAAGATCCGTAAAGTTCAGACGTTAAAGAATTACGAACAGGCAGTGAATGCGTTATTTAATGATCAGGAACTGATCAAATAAAAATAAAAATCTAAATATACATATAGAAAGCCTATTGACAACACAAGCCCCAATATAATATAATCACTCAATAGGCAAAGACGGAGAAAAGTACCATAAATTATCGTTCCCAGTGAGTAGGCGATAGTGAGAATCCTGCAAAGTGAATTTATGCGAAGAACACTCCCGAGCATCAATCTGAACGCAGAACATGAATAGAACAAGATTCAAACCCTGTCAGTAGGTGCGACGTAAGCTGGGCGTTAACCGGCACACAAGAGAGACTGCAAGACAGTAAATCAGGTGGTACCGCGGACTAGAGATATACAGTTCGTCCTGAAGTAACAATTTCAGGACGGGCTTTTTTTGTACCTGATTTTAAGGTGACAGGGAACTAAGAAAACCGCCTGAACGCAAGATAGAGAATACAAGAAAAAGGAGAAAAGAAAATGTCAGACATGTACCGTACCAGAACCATGGACCAGATTTCTGAAGGTGACATCGGAGCACAATTAAAGATCGCCGGATGGGTAGAGAATATCCGTGACCACGGTGGAGTATCATTTATCGACTTACGCGATATGTATGGAGTGATGCAGGTCGTATTAAGAGATACAAGTTTATTAGACCATGTAAGAAAAGAAGAATGTTTATCTGTAGAAGGTGTGATCCAGCACAGAGACGAAGAAACATTTAACCCTAAGATTCCTACAGGAACGATTGAATTAGAAGCACACAAGATCGATATCTTAGGAAAAGTATACAGAGATCTTCCATTCGAGATCGCAACAAGTAAAGAAATCCGTGAAGATGTTCGTTTAAAATATCGTTACCTTGATATGAGAAACAGAAAGGTAAAAGATAACATTTTATTCCGTTCCAAAGTTATCCGTTTCTTAAGAGAAAAGATGGAAGATATGGGATTCGTAGAAGTTCAGACACCGATCCTTTGTGCATCATCACCAGAAGGAGCTCGTGACTATGTAGTACCTTCAAGAAAATACAAAGGTAAATTTTACGCATTACCACAGGCACCACAGCAGTATAAACAGTTACTGATGGTATCTGGAATCGATAAATACTATCAGATCGCACCATGCTTCAGAGATGAAGATGCTCGTGCAGACCGTTCTCCAGGAGAATTCTATCAGTTAGACTTCGAGATGGCATTTGCAACACAGGAAGATGTCTTCAAGATCGGAGAAGAAGTATTAACAGAGACATTTAAGAAATTTGCACCAGAAGGAAGTGTGATTACAGAAGCACCATACCCAATCTTCAGCTACAAAGAAGCAATGCTGCAGTTTGGTAGTGACAAACCAGACCTTCGTAACCCATTAAGAATCATCGACGTGACAGATTTCTTCCAGAGATGTACATTCAAACCATTCCATGGACAGACAGTACGTGCGATCAATGTTCATGCAAAACTTTCCAAAGGACAGCATGAAAAACTGTTAAAATTCGCACAGTCAATCGGTATGGGTGGACTTGGATACTTAGAAGTCAAAGAAGAACTGAAATACAAAGGACCGATCGACAAATTTATTCCAGATGATATGAAGATGGAATTAGCTGAAATGGCTGGATTACAGGAAGGAGATACAATCTTCTTCATCGCAGCACCAGAAAAAGCTGCTTGCATCTATGCAGGACAGATCCGTAACGAATTAGGAAGCAGATTAGACCTGTTAGAAAAAGACGCATACTGTTTCTGCTACATCAATGATTTCCCAATGTATGAAATCGATGAAGAAACAGGTAAATTAGGATTTACACATAACCCATTCTCTATGCCACAGGGTGGATTAGAAGCATTAAATGAAAAAGATCCATTAGATATCTTAGCATACCAGTATGATATCGTATGTAACGGAGTAGAATTATCATCAGGAGCCGTTCGTAACCATGACATGGAAATCATGGAAAAAGCATTCGACATCGCAGGATATGACAAAGAAACATTAAAAGACAAATTCGGAGCATTATACAATGCATTCCAGTTCGGTGCACCACCACATGCAGGAATGGCACCAGGAGTAGACCGTATGATCATGTTACTTCGCAACGAAGAAAACATCCGAGAGATCATCGCTTTCCCAATGAGCGGAACAGCACAGGATCTGATGTGCGGAGCACCAAACGAGATTACAGAACAGCAGCTTCGTGAAGTGCATATTAAGGTTAGAGATTAATTAGAGATTATAAGATTTAAAAATAAGGAGATATTTTCGCGAGATAAGAAAATATCTCTTTATTTTTGTCTAAAAATTATGATTTTATAAAATAAAACAAGAAAAAATTATGCAAAAATGATAAAAAACATAAGAATTATGTTGAGGAATATATATAAAAAGAGATATAGTAGAAACAGATTAACAGTACAGTAATATTTGTTTATAATAAAATAAAAAACTCGCCGAAGCGAGTTTAAATCCACCACCATGTGGAACCCTAAAAAGGGCGACTACGAAAATTCGTTATTTGAACCGTGTAGTGTAATCTCATATGGTAATCAATTGAGATATTTTTATTATAAGCAGATTGATTTCTTTTGTCAAGAATGGAGAAGGACGAAAATGAATAAAAAGTATTATTTAGGATTAGATATAGGGACAAATTCTGTAGGATGGGCAGTAACAGATGAAAATTATAATCTTTACAAATATGCTGGAAAAAGAATGTGGGGAATTCGTTTATTTGAAGCAGCAGATACAGCAGCAGAACGAAGAATGAAACGCTCAAATCGAAGAAGATTATCAAGAAAGAAACAAAGAATAGATTTATTGCAAGAATTATTTTCAGAAGAAATTGTCAAGAAAGATCTTACATTTTTCATAAGATTGAATGAAAGCAGATTGCATTTCGAAGATAAATCTACAGGTGAGAAGTATCCATTATTTGTAGATAAAGAATATACAGATATTGATTATCATAAACAATATCCAACGATGTACCATTTAAGAAAAGAATTAATTGAGAATCCAGAACCGCATGATATTCGTCTGGTATATTTAGCATGCCATCATATTTTGAAAAATAGAGGGCATTTTTTGATTAATGGAAGTATCAGTGATGTAAAGAATTTATCATTTGTTTGCGGAGAAATGATAAAGGAATTTAATTCTGTGTCAGAATATGAAATAAGTTTAACAGATATAAGAGAATTAGAACGAATATTAAGTGATAAAAAGACTGCAAAATCAGTAAAAGCAAAACAAGTCGCACAATTATTTGAATGTACTCCGGCAGAGGATAAAGAACAACAAAAATGTGCTAAGATAATTATTACCAATTTAAGTAAATTAATTGTAGGGTTAAAGGGTGATATCAGCAAAATGTTTCATCAGCCATTGGAAGAAATCAGTACAAAAAGTTTTAAATTTACAGAAGCGAAATATGAAGATGAAATCATGCCTGCAATTGAAGAAAATTATCCAGATTATGCAAGTGTAATTGATAGAATCAAAGGTGTATATGATTGGAGTGTATTAGTTGAAATCTTAGATGGAGAAGATTATTTATCATTTGCAAAGGTAAAAGCGTATGAAAAACATGGGAAAAATCTACATATATTAAAAAATGTTATGAAAAAATATTGCAAAGATGAAGTGTATCAAGCTTTTTTTAATGGAATCAACGAAAAAAATGGTTATGGAAATTATATTGGAGCAATTCGGAAGAATGGTCATACATATAAAATGGATCGATGTAAATCAGAGGAAGATTTTTATAAAGGTTTACAAAAGACTTTATCTATGATTGTTCCAGACCAAGAAGATGAAGAATTATTAGAAAAATTAAAGACAGAAGTAGAGAATCAAACATTGTTACCATTAGCAAGATCAAAGGAAAATGGAACAATTCCTAATCAGGTCCATCTTCAAGAATTAATGAAAATATTGGATAACGCAAAAGGATATTTAGATTTTTTGAAGAAAGAAGATGAGTATGGAACAATAGCTGAGAAGATTATATCTATTGCAAAATTTAGGATTCCATATTATGTAGGACCATTAAGCAGAAGACATAAAGGAGAAGGTTCCAATTCATGGATGATAAGAAAAGAAGAAGGAAGAATTTATCCATGGAATTTTGGAGATAAAGTGGATGTAGAACAATCAAATAAGGAATTTATTGAGCGTATAACAAATAAATGTACTTATTTAATCGGAGAAGATGTTTTACCGAAAAACTCTTTGTTATATTCAAAATATATGGTACTAAATGAACTGAATAACCTAAAAATAAGAGGAAATAAAATATCTGTGGAACTAAAACAGAGAATTTATAAAGATCTATTCTGTACAATGGCAAAAGTGACAGGAAAGAGAATTTTAGAATACCTAAAGATGGAAGATCCAGAAATTGTACAGGAAGACATTAGTGGATTTGATATTGATTTTAAATCGGCTCTTACATCTTATTTAGATTTCAAAAAACAAGTAGTAGGAAATGAAATAGAAAAAGATCATTATAAAGAAATTATAGAAGAAATCATTAAATGGAAAACAATCTATGATGATGATTCCAAAATGATGAGAAGAATGATAGAACGAGAATATCCAGAGGTATTTGATAAAGAACAGATAAAGAAAATCTGTCAGTTGAAATATAGTGGATGGGGAAATTTCTCTGACAGATTTTTGAATGGTGTCAGAGGTGCAGATAAAGAGACTGGGGAAAGTTATACGATCATAGAAGCATTATGGAAAACAAATTATAATCTGATGCAGCTTCTAAGCAAACAATTTAGTTTTAAAGAGGAAATTGATCAGATAAATGCGGAAAAAGCAGGTGATGTAGGGAAAATCAATTATAAAAATACAGTCAAAGATTTAATCGTGTCGCCATCTAATAAACGTGCAATATGGCAGACAATACAGATTGCAGAAGAAATAAAAAAAGTAATGAAATGTGAGCCAGAAAGAATCTTTATTGAAATGGCACGAGGAGGAGAAAAAGAGAAAAAAAGAACTGTTTCAAGAAAGACAAGATTGCAGGAATTATATGCTGGGTGCAAAGATGATACACGCAATTGGATGAAAGAAATTGGCGATAGGGAGGAACGAGAATTCAATAGCCGAAAACTCTATTTGTATTATACACAGATGGGAAAATGTATGTATACGGGAGATGAAATAGATGTGGATGCATTGATGAAAGGAAATTCTAACTGGGATATTGATCATATTTATCCACAGTCAAGAATTAAGGATGACAGTTTAGATAATATGGTTTTAGTCAGAAAAGATGTAAACAATAAAAAGCGAAATAAAATTTTATCTCCGAAGATTCGAGAAGATATGAAACAATACTGGAAAATGTTGTATCAAAAAGAATTGATTTCAAAAAAGAAATATGATCGATTGACAAGGACAACAGATTTTACGGATGAGGAACTATCAGGATTTATTGAGAGACAATTAGTAGAAACAAGACAATCATCAAAAGCAGTAGCAGAGTTGTTGCAGCGATTGTATAAAGATTCAGAAGTTGTTTATGTAAAAGCTGGATTAGTTTCAGATTTCCGACATGATAATGATTTGCTGAAATCCAGAAGAGTGAATGATTACCATCATGCAAAAGATGCATTTTTGAATATAGTAGTTGGAAATGTTTATCATGCAAGATTTACATCGAATCCTAGAAAATGGATTAAAGACAATAGAGATAGCAATTACAGCATTCGTAGAGTATTTAATTATGATGTAAAACAAGGCGATAAGATCGTATGGCATGGAAGTGAAAATGGTGGACACAGTATTGATCATATAAAGAAGACAATGAGTCGAAATGATATTTTATATACAGAATATACATATTGCGAAAAAGGTCAGTTGTTTAATGAAACTTTAGCGAAGAAAGGGAATGAAAAAGCGATAGCTTTAAAGAAAAATCTTGATCCAGTAAAATATGGAGGGTATACCACTCCTAAGACATCAGCATTTGCATTTATTGAATTTGATGGAAAGAAAAAAGAACGGAAAAATCATATTGTGGGAATTCCTGTATATGTTGTAAATATTGCAAAGAGAGAACCAGATGCAGTTAAAAAATATCTGGAAGAGAGAAAAGGATATAGTAATGTGGTTATTAAGAAATATCCGATCAAGAAGAATAGTTTGATAAAGATGGATGGATATTTGGCAAGATTGAGGGGAGCAAATGAAACAGATATTATATTAAAGAATGCAGTTCAATTAATTTTAAATAAAGACTTGTACGAGATAGTACGAAAAATTGAAAAGTATTTGGAATATAATTCACAATATCAAGCTGATGCTAAATTTGAAGGATTTACAATGAAAGATTTAAATATGATATATGAAGAATTATATTTAAAATTAAAAGAAAGTATTTTTCAAAAGCGCCCAGCGCAGCAAATGAAAACATTAGAAAAAGGAAAGGAAGCATTTATATCTATAGATAATTTAGGGGAAAAAGCAAAAGTAATCAATGAGATAATTACAATGTTTCGGTGCGATGCTACAACTGTGGCTAATCTTAAAGCAATCAATGGGTCACAGAATGCTGGAAGTATGAAAGTTAAGAAAAATACGTTAACATCAAAATCATTGAAAGTAGTTCATCAATCAATTACAGGATTATTTGAAACGGAAGAGGAATTAGTATGAGTTGGAGAACTGTAGTAATTACAGGAAATGCTAAGTTGGATTATAAAATGGATTATATGGTAGTTCGCAAATCAGATATGACAAGTCGAATCTATATTGGAGAAATTGGTATGTTGATCATTGAATCAACAGCCATTTCTCTAACAACAATGCTACTATGTGAATTAACAAAACATAAAATTAAAATAGTATTTTGTGACGAAAAACATAATCCACAATCAGAATTGATTCCATATTATGGAAGTCATGATACAAGTGCAAAAGTCAGAATGCAGACCCAATGGTCAAAAGAAGTAAAAGAAAATATATGGACAGAAATTGTATCAGAAAAGATAAGAAAACAAAGTGATCATTTAAAAGAAAATGATCAAGAAGTTCAAGCAGATATGCTGAAGCAATATGTGAAAGAAATAGAATTAGGAGATAAAACAAACAGAGAAGGACATGCTGCAAAAGTTTATTTTAATGCGTTGTTTGGATTAGATTTTTCGAGAAGCAAGGAATGTGCAATTAATGCGGCTTTAAATTATGGGTATGGTATTTTATTGTCTTGCTTTAACCGAGAAGTGATTGCGAATGGGTATATTACACAGCTAGGATTATTTCATAATAATATGTTTAACCAGTTTAATTTAGCTTCAGATTTGATGGAACCATTTCGAATTCTTGTAGATCGTATTGTTGTAAAAAATAAACCAGAGAAATTTGAGAGGGAAGAAAAATTAGATTATATATATATGCTGGAGGATGAAGTATTGATTGATGGGAAATATCAATATGTCAGCAATGCAATAAAAATATACTGCAGGAGTATTTTTGATGCGTTAAATGAAAATGATGTATCATTGATCAAATTTTATAGGATGATATGAGTTATAGATTTATGAGAGTGATTGTATTTTTTGATTTACCAACGATTAGTTTAGAGGATAAAAGAGAGTATCGGAATTTTCGAAAATTTTTGCTGAAGAAGGGATTTGCCATGATGCAGGAAAGTGTGTACAGCAAATTAGCGTTAAATACAACGGTAGCTAATGGGGTTGTTTCGAGTGTGAAAGAGCATAAACCTAAAGATGGATTGGTGCAGATGCTTGTTATCACAGAAAAACAATATTCTAAAATGGAATATGTTATTGGGAAAAAAGGTTCAACAATTATTGATTCGGATCAAAGGACGGTTATATTATGAAATTTATAAGCCATGGAAATGGAATAGAAAGCAGGTTGGAAACAGAAAGGATAAATGCAATCATATTGGAAGATTCAGAACAATATACAGGATTGATTCAAAAATTATGGAATCAGATTCATAAAGTTGAAGAAACATTGTTTCTGTATGGAGCGGAAAATGAATTATTAGATATGAGCAAACAATGCGATTTATTATTTTCGATTAGAGACTTAAGTTTACAAAATTCCAGAATTCAGAAAAAATTGATCACATATTTGGCAGAAGAAATCCAAATGAGTGAATTATATGACAAGATGGTTGAAAATCAGGCGGAATTATTACAGATTATGGAAGAAATAAAAAATCTTTCAGAGTATCCAATCTGTCTAAATGAAGACTATAATATAGCAGATATTTTGAAATACGTTGGAGTGAAATTATCAGAAACAGAGGGAAGTTTTTGTGAAAAATTAATCGATTATATGAAAATCAGTTATGATTTTTTGAAAATAGATGTGTTTTTTGTAGTAGGTTGCAAAGGATATCTGAAAGAAAAAGATTATGAATATTTGCAGGAATGGACAAGATATCAGCAAATTACACTAGTATTGATAGAATGTGATGAAGATCGGTTGCCATTGGGGATGAATAAGTATATAATTGATAGGGATAAATGTGTTATACATTAATTCCATATGAGAATACAACATGTGATGTAGTGGCATGACTTGAAAATTGAGGTTTGAGAGTAGTGTAATTTCATATGGTAATCAAACAGCTCAGAAAAGGTATAATGAGAAACGTAAGTTTGAGAGTAGTGTAATTTCATATGGTAATCAAACTATGTAAAGAGTGTAGACGGTATGGGCAGTGTTTGAGAGTAGTGTAATTTCATATGGTAATCAAACTATGTAAAGAGTGTAGACGGTATGGGCAGTGTTTGAGAGTAGTGTAATTTCATATGGTAATCAAACAACATACCGCAATTATAATCAACGTCACCAGTTTGAGAGTAGTGTAATTTCATATGGTAATCAAACCATATAACGAATGGTATCTTGATGATTGGAGTTTGAGAGTAGTGTAATTTCATATGGTAATCAAACAAGTTAACAGTGGAATCATGACAGGCATCAGTTTGAGAGTAGTGTAATTTCATATGGTAATCAAACAATTCAGTTTTCAGGGATTTACAACTACTTGTTTGAGAGTAGTGTAATTTCATATGGTAATCAAACCTGATGTTTTCTCATAAGCCTGTCTTTTTTGTTTGAGAGTAGTGTAATTTCATATGGTAATCAAACTGCTTCTGGGATTACTTCTGGTTCTTCCAGGGTTTGAGAGTAGTGTAATTTCATATGGTAATCAAACCTGTGAACGACATAGAGAATCGAGATTCCAGTTTGAGAGTAGTGTAATTTCATATGGTAATCAAACGTCTATATCTAATTCAATTGGGCAGTGATCGTTTGAGAGTAGTGTAATTTCATATGGTAATCAAACTTTTGAGAATGCAAGAGTTGTTGCAACAGCCGTTTGAGAGTAGTGTAATTTCATATGGTAATCAAACTTCAAACTATCAATATCAGTTTCCATATTCGTTTGAGAGTAGTGTAATTTCATATGGTAATCAAACATATTCCCGTCAATTTCACAGTAGCTTTCTGTTTGAGAGTAGTGTAATTTCATATGGTAATCAAACACCAGCTTTTAACTTGATCGGTGATGTACGGTTTGAGAGTAGTGTAATTTCATATGGTAATCAAACTAAATATAAATACAGACTGGGAATGGTATGGTTTGAGAGTAGTGTAATTTCATATGGTAATCAAACTTCAATAACATTTGATAAAAGATGTTTTAGCGTTTGAGAGTAGTGTAATTTCATATGGTAATCTGGTGTTTGAAGATAAAAATCATTTGAATCTTCTAATACAGCCTTAAATGATGAATCAAAACAACATATAAAAGACAGGAAACAGACCAAAAAAGGTCAGCTTCCTGTCTTTTTATTTACCAGAAAAATTTTACATGCTACAATAATAAAAAACAGACATCAAAGGAGGACACCAACATGAAGATTAAAAATGCAACAATCAAAGATTTCAACACAGCCTACGAATACATCAAAAAACTCTGGGACTACAACACCTACGACTATGAAACAACCAAAGAAGTCTACGAAAAAGTACTACAAGACGAAAACAGTTTTGCATTTTTTGCAATAGAAGATGATGGAACTTTTAATGGATTCTGCCATGGAGATTATTTTCAGACCTTCTGGATGTCAGGGCTTACCTGCTATGTATCAAGTTTGATCACAAACGAAGAAGACCGAGGTAAAGGATATGGTGTAAAATTATTAGATCATGCAAAGAAATTGGCAAAAGAACGAGGATGTAAAGCAATCACTTTAGACTCCGGACTGCCAAGAGTACAAGCTCACGGATTTTATGAACATTACGGATTCGAGAAAAGCTGCTATGGATTTGAATTAGCACTGTAGAAGAAAGGAAAAATAATGAAAATATTAGTTAGTGCCTGTTTATTAGGGATCGACTGCAAATACAACGCAAAAAACAATAAAAATGAACAGGTCCTAAAGTTACTAAAAGACCACGATTTGGTCCCAGTCTGTCCAGAAATCATGGGAGGACTGCCAACACCAAGAATTCCGGCAGAAATACATCAAAACAAAGTTATCGCAAAAGATGGCAAAGATGTTACAAAACAATATCAAAAAGGTGCCGAAGAGACACTAAAAATTGCAAAGTTATATAACTGTCACACAGCGATCCTAAAAGAAAAAAGTCCCTCTTGTGGCTGTGGCAAAGTCTATGATGGAACATTTACAGGCACGCTGATCAATGGGGACGGAATCACAGCTAGATTATTAAAAGAACATGGAATCAAAATCACAGGGGAAACAACCTTAGATATCACAGAATAAAACAGTGAACAGTAAAATGAGGATCCAAATATGAACAACAAACAAAAACTATTAACCGCAACAGCGATCACAGGAACTATTGTCAGTGCATCTGCATTTACTGTCTTCGATTATGCGATCTGTCGAAGAAAAAAACAGCCAGATGTCCGTAAAAAAGAAAAATGGAAACCATATCTTGATTACGTTTTAAAAGAACAAGAATGGCTAAAAGAACACCAAGAACAAGAATTAAAAGAGATCAGATCAAAAGACGGACTAACACTACGGGCAGTCTACATTCCAAGAGAAAATGCCAAAGGAACTATTATCTGCATGCACGGTTACCATTCAACAAACGATATCGAATTCGTACCGGAAGTCCGATTTCTATGGAATCTTGGATACAGCATTCTTCTTCCATGGCAGAGAAGCCACGGAAAAAGCGAAGGACGCTATATTACTTATGGAGTGAAAGAACGCCATGATCTCAAACGATGGATTTTGTATACCAATCGGCATCTGGCAGCCAAGAACAAAGATATTTTTCTATGTGGAATTTCTATGGGGTGTGCTACAACCTTAATGGCAGCAGGTCTGGACCTTCCAGACAATGTAAAAGGAATTATTGCTGACTGCGGATTCACTTCTCCATGGGATATCATCAAACACGTAGCCAAAGAAAGATTTTATCTTCCACCATTTCCATTAATGTACATGGTAGATTTGATCAGTGAAGTAGTAGCAGGATTTGGATTGAAAGAAGTCAGCATCCCAGAAATCATGAAACGAAACAAGATTCCAGTGTTGTTTATCCATGGAGATGCAGACGATTACGTTCCGATGTGGATGACGATCAAAAATTATGAAGCCTGTGCAGCAAAGAAAGAACTCTATATTGTTTCAGGAGCAGGACACGCACTAGCATTTTCAAAAGATATGGAAGAGGGAAAACGAAGAATCAAAAATTTCATAAATAAATATAAGACGATCTAAAATAAGAAGAACCATTCCGTATAAATGATATTACAGAATGGTCCTTGTATTATAAATTTCCTAAAAAAACCTATTTTAAGATCATAAGATGACTTTCCGGCCGCTGTGTGATCTTGATTTCTTTCAGAATTCTAAAATTGGATTTTACAGTGAATTGTTTTACATATTCACGGTTTCTTGTATACATAATGATTGTTCCTTCAGGTCCAAGAACTCTTTTGGCAAATGGAAAGAACTTCTCATAAACCTCACGAATCTCCGCTTCTGTCTTCTGGCCAGTCGCATAAGGCATCTCCGTAAAGATTTCATCAAAAGGATAGTCATGGGTAAATGTAAAACAATCCTTATTGATATAATGAACGATCTGGTCTGCAAGATTTGTGTTATAGATCGCTTTCTCAATGGCTTCTGGAGAATGATCGATACCATAAGAAGTATTCCCTTTTACAACCTTCTGACGCTCGATCAGCATCGTACCAACTCCACAGAAAGGATCAAGAATCTGCGCATCCGGGATCATGTAATCTTTGGCAAGTTCCACAAGTAAAGCAGCATTGACTGGTTTGATACTTGTTGGAATGAACTCCTCGCGGTAACTAAAACGACGATCAACGATCGTATTTAATTTCACTAATAAATAATAATCCCCAGATTTACCTTCGATCATACGGATCTCAAATTCATAATGAGACGTAGAATTTCTTAATTTATGTGCTGTCAGCTCTTCTAATTTCGAAGCAACTTTCTTCGCAAATTTGGAACGTTCAGAAAGTGCCATACGGCTTTTCACTCCGATTCGGAAATAAAAAGGGAAATCCCCTTCATGAGTATTTTCTAATAATGCCATTAAATTCGAACCAGCGATCACGGATGCAGCAACATCAGCATCAGGTTTACATGAAACCATGCCTGGAATTTGAAATAACAATTCATTGTATGTGCGGATTGGTAATAAACGATTCAGATGATTTGTCTTTACACGCACGCCCATTTTTGAAGAAGCAGCTGAAGATTCTTCCATCAAGGCAGCAGTAATTTCCGGGTGTAATGGGTTAGTGCGGAAAATACAATGAAATGTCTGGCGGCCGCCTAAAAATCTATGCTTCTTAAATGGTTCGATCGTATTGATCAGTTCAGAAAGTGCATGAAGTTCATGTTCTACATGCTTTTTCTCATCGTCAGAAGCTTCATAAAGAGATAATTCTTCATAACGTTTTCGGAAAACATCCACATAAGGAGCCGCATTTAAAGATTTTAAAGCAGTTAAATAAGCCTCTTTTACAAAACGTGTATCTTCTGTCTGATAAGCATGAAATACAGCATCACTTTCAGAAATAAGTGCCAGATCACCGATCAAAAGAGCAGCATTTTTTCTTGTTTTTGCATCTTCATTTTCTAAAAATACGGATAAGTCCAGATCACCATCATGGATCCAAGACAACAAAAGTTCTCTTTTAGAAGAATCCTTGATCTCCTGACGCAGGGAACTTAAAGACTGACGTACTTCGATATTTTGATTTAATCTTTTACATAAACGATTGATCATATATACATTCCTTTTCTAAATAATGTGTATAAGGAAAAGTCCTTAAAAACTATAAAAACAGTATACCTTATTGAAATAATTTTTGCAAAAAAAGTGAAAATCATGCTATAATAATATATAAACAAGAGAATAATAGGTAAGGAAGTATATGAAACATATAACGATCAATAGAGCAGAGCAGGCAGATGTCGATGCGATCATGCAATTGATGCAAGAAGCAGTGGATACTGTGAAGGTTTCCGATTGGTTTCTGCCAGATAACAGACAATATATAGAAGAACACATAAGCGACCGGGGATTTACATTGAAGGCTTTATCAAGTAACAATGAGATCTTGGGCTTTTTTATTGTCGATCTTCCGGGAGAGTCAAAACATAATCTTGGATATGATCTGAATTATGACGATCATAAGATACACAAAGTTGCACATATGGACTACGCAGTTGTGACAAGTAAAGCAAGAGGTTTGGGGCTTCAGAGAAGATTTTTCAAAGAGGCAGAGAAACAATTAGAAGACACGATATATGAATACTTCCTTGGAACCGTTCATCCGGATAATATCTACAGTCGGACAAACTTTGTCAAAGCAGGTTACAGGGAAGCAAGACAAATGTCAAAATATGGTGGTATGCAACGTATCATCATGGAAAAGGAGAAATGACTATGAGTGATCAGTATGATGTTATTATGATCGGAGCAGGACCTTCTGCTATATTTTGTGCTTATGAATTAAAGAGAAATAAGCCAGATATGAAAGTTCTTATGATCGAAAAGGGACGAAGGATCGAAAGAAGAGCCTGTCCAAAACGAAATACAAAGGTCTGTGTTGGATGTAAACCATGCTCTATCACAACAGGATTTGCCGGAGCTGGAGCATTTTCTGACGGTAAATTATCTTTATCTCCAGATGTAGGAGGGAACCTTCCAGAGATATTAGGATATGACAGAACGATCGAATTATTAAAAGAATCCGATGACATTTATTTAAAATTCGGAGCTGATGAGAAAGTATACGGAATTGATGAAGCGGAAGAGATTGCAAGCATCCGTAAGAAAGCAATTCAGGCAAACTTGAAGCTGATCGAATGTCCGATCAGACATTTGGGAACAGAAGAAGGGTACAAGATTTACTCAAGACTTCAGGAACATTTATTAAATGAAGGTGTTGATATGATCTTTGATACCATGGTCAAAGATATCATCATTGAAGATGGGGTCGCAAAGGGTGTTGTCACAGACAAAGGTGAGACATATACAGCCGATGAGATCGTAGCAGCCGTAGGACGAGAAGGATCTGAATGGCTAAGCGGAATCTGCAGAAAATACGACATTGAAACACAGGTAGGAACCGTTGATGTCGGAGTCCGTGTAGAAGTTCGAGACGAGATCATGGAAGAATTAAATAAGAGTCTTTATGAAGCAAAACTTGTTTATTACACGCCAACATTCGATGATAAAGTCCGCGTATTCTGCAGCAATCCATCGGGGGAAGTAGCAACAGAATATTATGAAAATGGTCTGGCAGTGGTAAATGGTCATGCATACAAAGCAGACGAATACAAGACAAACAACACAAACTTTGCATTATTAGTATCTAAGAACTTTACAAAACCATTTAAAGAGCCGATTCAATATGGAAAACATATCGCACAGTTAAGCAACATGCTTTGTGATGGCAAGATCTTAGTACAGAGATTTGGAGATTTTGTGAGAGGAAGAAGAACAACCGAAGAACGTCTGGTTCGAAACAATATTACACCTACTTTAAAAGATGCTGTTCCAGGAGATCTTTCACTTGTATTCCCATATCGAATCATGAAAGACATCGAAGAGATGATCTATGCATTAGATGAAGTAACACCAGGTATGGCAAGTGATGAAACACTTCTTTACGGTGTAGAAGTTAAATTCTATTCGAATAAGATCTTAACAAACAAAGACTTTGAGACAAATATCAAAGGACTCCGTGCGATCGGTGACGGAGCATCTGTAACAAGAGGATTACAGCAGGCATCTGCGAATGGATTAAGTGTTGCAAAGAGTATTCTGAATAAATAATATGATGCAAGGGGCTGTCGCATTAAGCGGCAGTCTTTTTTGCAAAAAAGAATAAGAGCCGGGCTTCGCAAAGCCCGGCTCTTGGTGTAAGATTTAAATATGAACAAAAACAAAATCTTACAGAAAGATTATACCTTATCTTCTCTGTACTATCAAATCAAACTTCCACTGGATCTTGAAATTTTAATCCCAGCAGATGATCCGGTCCGCCTACTGAGTGCTTTTGTGGAGGGAATGGAACTCAGCGCTCTTTATAAAACCTATGGAAAGATAAAGAAAAATCAGGCGTCCCCAAGACAACTGTTTAAGATTATCATTTATGCCAGTATGAATCGAATCTATTCTAGCAGAGATATTGAAACTGCATGTCACAGAGATATCAATTTCATGTATCTTTTGGAAGGAAAACCTGTTCCAGATCATGCAACGATCGCTCGTTTTATCTCTCTGCATTTTTCAAAGTGTTCCAAAAATACTCTGGCTGAAGTAAGCAATATTCTTTTAGAAATCGGAGAGATTTCTGGAAAGAATGTTTTTATCGATGGAACCAAACTTGAATCTGTTGCGAATAAATATACTTTTGTATGGAAAAGATCAGTCACAAAAAACTGTCAGAAACTGTTTGAAAAGATCTCAGACCTGATCCGTGAATGCGAAGTACTTTATGGGATTCAGATCGTTTATCATGATCAGATCTCTCTGCATACTTTAAAAAGGATGAGAAAGAAACTTTATCGGATAAAAAAACAAGAGGATATTTCATTTGTTCATGGAAAAGGAAAACGTAAAACACCATTACAGCGGTCGATAGAAACATTGGAATCATATATTCAAAAACTAAAAGAATATATAAAAAAGATCCATTTATGTGGAACCCGGAACAGTTATTCAAAAACAGATCCTGATGCAACATTTATGCGTATGAAAGAAGATGCCATGATGAATGGACAGTTAAAGCCTGCATATAATCTACAGCATGGTGTCGATTCAGAATATATCACATGGATCGATATCAGTGCCAAACCAACAGATACTGGAACACTGATCCCATTTCTAAAAGATATGGAAAAACATCTTTCGATATCAGGAGATTGTTGCAGATGCAGGATATGAAAGTGAAGAGAATTATCTGTTTTTAGAGAAAAATGGGCAGTCATCTTTTATCAAACCCATGAATTATGAAATTTCAAAAACACGAAAATATAAAAAAGATATCGGGAAAATGGAAAACATGGAATATGATCCTGAAAAAGACAGTTATCGTTGTCAAAACAGGAAAATGCTAACAGTCCAATATCAGAGAAAACAAAAGACAGCAACTGGATATCTCCGGACGGTGACTGTTTATCAATGCCATGAATGTAAAGGATGTACGTTCAAAGAAAAGTGTATCAAGGGGAATAACTGTAAGACTCCGATGGAAAAAAGAGAAAAAAGACTCTATGTATCAAAAGTGATGAAACAAAAACGGGAAGAAAATGTAAAAAGGATCATCAGCGAATATGGTAACCAGTTGAGGATGAACCGAAGTATACAGGCAGAAGGCTCATTTGCGAACGTAAAAGAAGATATGAATTTTCGAAGATATCTTTATAGAGGGAAAGAAAATGTGACTGCACAAAGTGTGATCCTTGCAATCGGATATAATATAAATAAGCTACATCATAAGATACAGAATGGCCGAACAGGACAACATCTGTTTGCGTTAAAGAAATAAGAATTTTTGAAAGTTCAAAATATAATTGCTATTTTTCTTCTAAATATTTAGAAGGTATATTAAAGTACGCTATTTTTAAATTTTTATAAGTATAATGATTAGCGTTTGTTAAAAAACGTTAAAAAGATGCTGCCGCATCTATGATTTATTTAATCATTAATGCGACAGCCCCTCTCATCATAATATCTCAACAAATAAAATCCCTGATAGTTTAGAAATCTATCAGGGATTTTATTTGTTAAAATGTTATTTTATTTTTTGAATTCTAGATGATTTTCATAAAAAACTTTATTAGCCTGTTCTCCAGCAAGCAGCAGTCTTTCCAGTCCCTCCTCAGGGCATAAAAAGCTTCCCAGAGGATAAGGTGTCTTTGTATACAAACCATGAAAATCAGTTCCACCGGTCATGAAAAGATCATGTTCCTTACAAAGAGAAGTGATATGATCTCTTGTTTTTTCATCATTTCGTGGATGATTTAATTCAATTCCATCGAGCATATGCTCTTCGATCATCATTTCCATCACATGCTCAGCTTTATATTGCCCTGGATGTGCAAGAACAACGACACCGCCACAAGAATGGAGAAGATCAGTGACTGTTTTTGCATCCATATAACGGTATGGAAATTTATGTGGACCTCCGGCACGAAATAGCTCATTATGTAATTTACCAATCGGAGTCCCAGTATATCCCATCATAGAAAGAACCTGCATGATATGAGTATAGTAAACACCAGTACTTTCTTTTGACACTTCATAAAGCTGCTCCATAGTGATCGGATATTCATCCATCAATGACTGATAAGATTTTATGACAGCATCAGATAATTTTTTTAAGTCTTTGCTTAAATAATTCTGAAGCCGGTCAGTATCGATCGGATAATAACATAAAATATGAACATTCGTCTGTGTTTCCTCGTGCCATGCATTTGCTTCGACAGCAGGAATCGCATGAACACCAAGTTCTTTCCCAAGTTTTACAGCTTCTGGAATAGAGTGTGTGGATTCGTGGTCAGAGATTGCAATATGATCAAGACCAATACGTTTCGCATAAGGAATGATCTGGTCAACACGCATAGCACCATCCGATAAGACGGTATGACAATGTAAGTCTGCTTTCATAAAAAATACCTCCCAAAATACTTACTCCATTTTCTTTAAGATCGTTAAAATATTGGACAATGACTGATGAAATAATTGCTGATCTTCCTTTGATAAAGAATCAAAACGCTTGGAAAGATATTCTTTGACCATTCTTTTTTCTTCTAAGATCAGATGGCTTCCCTTCTCTGTCAGTTTGACATAAACCATCTTTCGATTTTCATCACTTCGAAATCGTGTTACATATTCCTCTTTCACTAACGGAGAAACAGCTCTCGTGGCTTGTTCCTTGGAAGATGCAAGATAAGAAGATAGCTGAGACATATTCAAGGAACGTCCCCCAGATAATGCAAATAAGATCAAAATCTGTGTCTTGGTAAGAGGCATGGAAGATATGTCAATCGTATTTAAAAGAAATTTCTGACAGATTGGGAAAATTTCAAAAAGTGCAGAAACATCATTCAATGTAAATCCCTCTCTTTCGATATTTTTATAATCTTAAGTATACCACTTTATGAATAAAAATCAACAATCAACAAAAATCAACATTTGACAAAAATCAAATAAAAAGATAAAATGAAGATAACACTATAAAATGACCTTGATCAAAGGAGGGAACACAATGAGTGAAACAATACAAATGCAGGATTTTTTGACACGTCAGGCAAAGGTTTGCAGGGATAACTGTGAGATAGAGAAGGACCTGTACAAAGAACTAGGAGTCAAAAGAGGACTTAGGGATGTCAACGGAGTCGGAGTTCTTGCAGGTCTTACCAATATCTCCTGCATCCAGTCCAGTGAGATGATCGATGGAGAGAAAGTGCCTTGCGAAGGAAAGTTATTTTATAGAGGATATAATATATATGAATTAGTTGAAGGATTTATGAAACGAGGCGATTTTGGATTTGAAGAGATCACCTATCTCTTGCTGTTTGGAAAACTTCCAGATGATAAGCAATTAAAAGAATTTAGAGAAGTACTGGCACAGAGTATGACACTTCCAAAGAATTTTACAAGAGATGTCATTTTGAAAGCACCATCAAAAGATATTATGAATACTTTAACAAAGAGCATTTTAACTCTGGCATCCTATGATGAGAATGCATCTGACATTTCTATGGAGAATGTTTTAAGACAATGTTTGATGTTGATCAGCGTACTTCCAATGATGGCAGTTTACGGATACCATGGATATAACCATTATGTAAATGATGACAGTTTATATATTCATCGTCCAGATCCTAATTGCTCTATGGCAGAAAATATTTTAAGGATGCTGCGTCCAGATAAATCTTATACAGAGTTAGAAGCTAAGGTGTTAGATATCGCATTAGTTCTCCATATGGAACATGGTGGTGGGAATAATTCGACATTCACAACGCATGTCGTGACATCTTCAGGATCTGACACATATTCCGTGATCGCAGCTGCACTTTCCTCATTGAAAGGACCGAAACATGGTGGTGCGAACATCAAAGTTGTAGAGATGATGAAGAATTTAAGAAAGAATGTCGATGATCTTAGTGATGAAGAACAGGTAGAAGAATATTTAAGAAAACTACTGCATAAAGAAGCATTTGACAAAAAAGGGCTGATCTATGGAATGGGACATGCGGTCTACAGCATTTCCGATCCACGAGCCCAGATCTTCAAAGCTTTTGTAAAGAAGCTGGCACTTGCCAAAGGAAGAGAAAAAGACTTTGAACTCTATTCTATGATCGAAACATTGGCACCAAAAGTCATTGCAGACGAACGAAAGATCTACAAAGGAGTCAGTGCAAATGTTGATTTCTATAGTGGATTTGTGTACAGTATGTTGGATATTCCACTAGAATTGTTCACACCGATCTTTGCAATGGCAAGAATCGTTGGATGGAGTGCACATCGTCTGGAAGAATTAACTAATGTGGATAAGATCATCCGTCCAGCGTACCAAAGTGTACAAGAAGAAAAAGAATACGTGGAGATGGAAGACCGCTAGAACAAAGAAGAAAAGAAGAGGGGAGACCCTCTTTTTTGGTGTAGAAATAGATACTTTTTGTTATAATGAATGAAAAAGGAGGCATGACAGATGATCTTAATGATGAAAGATACCAAAGTATTAGAAACCAACAAGGATGGAAGTATCACGATCTATGAAGAAAAATTACTTCCATTTTCGTTGCAAAAAGAAGATCTTACCTATGAAGATTTTTTCTTTAACTGGCTGGCGATCAGACCCCTGTCCATCGGAAGAACAAATGCAAAAACAATTTTAAATAACGCAGGGATTCCACAGAATCCATTGACCATCGCAAGAATCTGCCATGGCATGAATTTGTCCGATTGTTATTGGGTAAAAGAAAGAGAAGAAGATACAGCATGGGACAAAGATAATCTTTATGATCATGATATGGATCCGTTTTATGCAGATACTGCATTGACAGGGAAAACTCATCGGTTATCCAAAGATAAATTCCACACACCGGAATTGACGGCACAGGGAGTGTCAGCAAAATGCTGGATCAGAGAGGATGATGGAATTTATTTATATAAAGTTGGAAGAAAAGAGCTGCCAGCAAGCGAGATTTTAGACGTTCTGGGAATTCAGCATGTGCAATATGAAAAAGCAGAGCATTTAAAAGACTATTTATCAAAAGAACGAATTCAAAAAATAGAAGATGCAGGGGAAGTGATCGTAAGATCAAAACTGCTCACAAATAAGAAACAAGGAATCATTCCATTCGAAGAATTTGCGGTATATTGTGCGAATCAGGATTATGAAGATGAATACAAAGAAGCAAAGAAAAGGGATTCGAAGGCTTACTATGAAATGCAGATTGCAGATTATATTTTGAATAACAGTGATCGTCATGTTGGTAATTGGGGCTTTTATTTTGATATTGATGAAAATAAACTGCAAAAAATGTACCCACTGATGGATCACGACCATGCATTTGATGAAGAAGAAATATTATTATCCCAGACGTGGGAAGGAAGAACATTATTCGAGGCAGCATATGAAGCTCAGAAAAAGTTAAAATTATCAATAGATAAATTATTACAAATACAAAAACCGCAATATTTAACAACAACAGAATGGGAACAAGTAAGAAAAAGAATAAAAAAACTTATAAAATGAGGAAAACCGGAGACGAGGAGAGTCTCCGGCATTATGAAAAAGTATGAAAAAAAGTTTTAGCTAAGTAAGTTTGTTACTTGCTATGGTTTTAGTATACGCAGAAAATGTGAAAGAAATGTGTCTAAAAAATGATGAATTTATGATTTTTAGACATATTTTGAGAAATTTTGCGATATAACATCTTTTTAAGAATATTTACATTACGATATACACAAGGAGAAAAAATAAAAATGGGAATGACAACATTATGTTATATAGAAAAAGATAACAAATACTTGATGCTGCATCGTATCAAAAAAGAACATGACATCAACAAAGATAAATGGATCGGAGTCGGCGGACATTTTGAACATGGAGAAAGTCCAGAAGATTGCATGTTCCGTGAAGTCATGGAAGAAACAGGTCTGACACCAACAAAATACCGTTTTTGTGGAATCGTCACATTTTTATCCGACATGGGAACTGATAAAGAAGCATGGGAATATATGTGTTTATATCATATTGAAGAATTTAATGGAAAGATCAAAGAATGTGACGAAGGAGTTCTTGAATGGGTAGAAAAAGAAAAGATACTAGATCTTGATCTATGGGAAGGTGACCGTTTATTTTTACGCTATATGCAAGAAAGAATCCCATTTTTTTCTTTAAAATTAGTATATGAAGAAGGAGATTTAACAGCAGCTGTACTCGATGGAAAACCTTTAGAATTCTTTGACATTCTAGATGAAAAAGGAAACAAAACAGGCAGGATCAAAGAACGATCCTTAGTCCATGAAGATGGAGACATACATGGAACCGTTCATATCTGGATCAGAAGAAAAACAGAAAAAGGGTATGACCTGTTACTCCAAAAACGAAGCAAACAAAAAGACTCCTTCCCAGGCTGCTACGACATCTCATCCGCAGGTCATATCAGCGCAGGCGATGAACCATTAGAAACCGCATTAAGAGAACTAGAAGAAGAACTAGGGATCAAAGCAGAACCAGAACAACTTAAAAAAGTATGTATGCATGAAGGAAGTATGAATGGAAACTTCTACGGAAGAGAATTTAAGAATCATGAGATCAGCACGGTTTATATGTATGAAGAAACAGTGGATATTACAAAACTTAAACTACAGAAAGAAGAAGTCGAAGAGGTTATGTGGATGGACCAAGAAGAACTGATTCAGAAAGTGAGAGATGGTGGGATTCCAAATTGTATATACTTGGATGAAGTAGAGAAGTTTTAAGTTGTAGTTGGCCAACTGTAGATTTTGAGTATATGATAAAAAATAAAGAAGCAACCGACAGTGCAGCGGTGGAATTCTGCTCATATTTTGAACAAATCGCTGATCCGCCCAATTTCCTACGAAAACTCGCTCTGGAGTTTTGTCTAAGACCAAAGTCTTTGAAGCTCAGACATTCGTCCAATTGGGCTGCGAATTTATTCAAAATATGGCAAAATTCCAATGCTGCGCTGTCGGTTGCTTCTTTATTTTTTATCATATACCAGAAGTCTAAAGTGTGGGCAATTACAAGATTGAAAAACTTAAGTGGGTGGATGTATGCTAAACATTATCGTTTTTTATTTTGACAGTGGCAGACAGATACTATTATCGCCAATACAGTAAAATATACACACTGTGTAGAGGTTTGAATAGTGTTTTGTTGTATGAGTCAGAAAGAAGATAAGAAGAACTATTTATAAGGAACCAAGGTGACAACATGAGCACTTTTTGAATGCGTTTTTTACAAATTCGCAGCGCTCTGTGGTTGATTGTCTGACCGTAGCTGCGGGCATTTTGGCTCGCAGCGAGGGAGTTATCAAAGGAACAGGCGCGGATCGGCGATTTGTAAAAAACGCTTTCAAAAATGCGGAGTGTCACCGTGGATCCTTATAAATAGTTCTTCTTATCTTCTTTCTGACTCATACATGACCAACACTACCACTTCAAATCAAGATTGTATAAAAACGAATAATCTATAGAATTCTTACTAAATTATGCTATAATATACAAGATTAATCAAACAGTTTCAAAATGAAAGAGGGAGTATCAAATGAAAAGGTTATTATTAGTTTTAATGCTGATTCTGGGAGCAGTAATGATCACAAGCCGTCCGGTGGTGACTTATGCATATACAGATGAAGAAAAGCAGCAGGCGAAATCATGGCTGTCTTCGCATGGTTATCCACCAACAAGAGCAGGGGCAGAACAGGCATATCAGGATTATATGGATGGAAAGATTGATGTTCCAGAAGCAGATGCATATATGGGAAAGAACCAGAAAAATGACATAGAAGAAAAGAAAAATTCAACTGTGAAGACAGAAACAAAAAAAGATAAACAATCTAAAAATAGTACAACAAAACAAGAAAATTCATCTACAGAACAGACAAACAACAGTACAACATCTGCAACAGAAACAACAACACAAGGAACAACAGAAACAACAACGACCAAAGTGACAACAGAAACAAAAGAACAGAAACAACAAAAAGAGGAAAAAAAGAAAAAAGAGCAGAAAGAAACAAAGAAAAAACACACAACAGGGATTGCGATCGGAGCGGCTGCAGTCGTGATTTTTGCTTTACTTGTAGTATTTATGCGAAAGAGAATGTAAAAAACGTTATGCTGAAGTGATAGAAATTCACTTGACACAACAGTTAGTGAGTGCTATTCTATATGTAAATTACATAACGTCTTCAGGGCAGGGTGCAAGTCCCTACCGGCGGTTATAGCCCGCGAGTCTTATATGGCATGACTTGGTGAGATTCCAAGGCCGACAGTACAGTCTGGATGGAAGAAGATTTAAGAAGTGATATTGATCATCATGTCCTGGGATTTTTATAATTCCAGGATTTTTTTATTTCAAAAAGAAATATCAAGATATCAAAAAGGAGTTCCTGAAGAATTAGAACAAAGATCAGGAGCTCCTTTTTATATTTCCGATTTCAATACCAATCAAAATCCAACCTCCCAAAATCAAAGAACCTGAAGGGAAGGGAGAAAAATATTTGAAAGAAGAATATATGCGGCGTGCGATTGAACTTGCCAAGAAAGGCTGTGGATATACCAATCCAAATCCTTTAGTCGGAGCAGTGATCGTAAAAGATCAAAGGGTTATTGGGGAAGGATATCATGAGAAGATCGGCGGATTACATGCAGAGCGAAATGCCTTAAAAAACTGCATAGAAGATCCTGAGGGAGCTGAGATTTATGTAACATTGGAGCCATGCTGCCATTATGGAAAAACACCACCATGTACGGAAGCGTTGATCGAAGCAGGGATTAAGAAAGTATATGTCGGGAACTTAGACCCTAATCCGAAAGTGGCAGGAGGCGGGATCAAAATCCTGAATGATCATGGAATAGAAGCTGAGACAGGAATTCTTGAAGAAGAGTGCAGACAGTTAAACGATATATTTTTTCATTATATTCAGAATGATATTCCATATACAGCGTTAAAATACGCAATGACATTGGATGGAAAGATCGCAACAGCAACCGGTGAATCCAAATGGATCACAGGAGAAGAAGCCAGAAGACATGCACATACATTACGACATCAGTATGCAGCGATCATGGCAGGGATCGGTACGGTTTTAGCAGATGATCCGATGTTAAATGCACGAATCGAACATGGGAATGATCCAATTCGTGTGATATGTGATTCAAACTTAAGGATTTCGGAAGGATCAAATATCGTAAAAACAGCCAGAGAAATTCCAACCATTATCGCTACCATAAGTAAGGATCAAGAAAAAATAGCAAAATTAGAACAAAAAGGATGCAAGATCTTAAAAACGTCAGAGCAAGATGGAAAGGTCAATGTCAAAGAAGTTTTAAAACAGTTAAGAAATATGGAAATCGACAGTGTTTTAGTTGAGGGCGGTGGAATCTTGAATGAATCCTTGATCAAAAACGACTGTGTTCACAAAGTTTACGCCTATATTGCTCCAAAATTATTTGGAGGAGAAAAGGCCAAAACACCTGTAGAAGGCAAAGGGATCGAAAGGATCCAAGAAGCTTTGGTATTTGATGAATTAAAGGCAACACCACTTGGAAATGACATATTACTGGAAGGGAAGGTGAGATCATGTTTACCGGAATCGTAGAAGAATTAGGAACAGTCATATCCCTAAAGCGAGGAAGCAAAGCAGCAGTCCTTACGATCAAAGCAAATGTTATTTTTGAAGATCTTAAATTGGGAGACAGCGTAGCAGTTAATGGTGTCTGCCTGACAGCGACTCACATTAGCGGCAATACATTTCAGGCAGACGTGATGAATGAGACATTCAACCGAAGCAGTCTTGGAAGTTTAAAAAAGGGATCTGTCGTCAACTTAGAGCGAGCGATGGCAGCCAATGGAAGGTTCGGAGGTCATATGGTAGCAGGCCATGTGGACGATACAGGGGAACTTGTTAGTATAAAACAAGATGATAATGCTGTATGGTTTACGATCAAAGCCCCAGAAAATATCATGAAATACTGTATTGAAAAAGGATCGATCGCACTCGATGGAATCAGCCTGACGATCGCTAAGTTAAGCGATGATACCATTTCCGTATCCATGATCCCACATACCATAAAAAATACCAATTTTGGATATAAAAAACCAGGAGATAAGATCAATCTGGAGAATGACATGGTTGGGAAATATATAGATAAACTGCTGCATTTTGATCAGCAGGAAACAAACGACAAACATACAAACAGCACCTTAACAATGGAAATGTTAAGAAATGCTGGATTTTAATAAAAAACGAGGAGGGAAAAGACAAGATGAGCGATGTAGTATGCGAAGTAATCGCACAGCTTCCAACAAAATATGGAACATTTGAGGCACATGGGTATGTAGACCAGAGAAGTGGGGAACATCATGTAGCACTGGTTAAAGGAGATATCGCAGACGGAGAACCAGTTTTATGCCGTGTGCATTCTGAGTGCCTGACTGGGGATACTTTTGGATCTCTACGCTGTGATTGTGGAGAACAGCGAAGCCGTGCAATGCGTCAGATCGAGAAAGAAGGACGAGGGGTTTTCTTATATATGCGTCAAGAAGGACGAGGAATCGGATTGATCAATAAACTGAAAGCTTATGTATTACAGGAACAGGGAATGGATACAGTCGAGGCCAACTTAGCTCTTGGATTTAAAGATGATGAACGAGATTACAGTGCAGGAGCCATGATCTTACAGGATCTAGGAATCAAAAAACTGCGACTGATGACAAACAATCCAACCAAAATAGATGGATTAAATGAATATGGACTCGAGATCGTAGAACGAGTACCGATCCAGATGCCAATCAATCCATTTGATAAATATTATATGCAGACAAAGCAAAAGAAAATGGGACACATGACAACATACGAAGTTTAAATTAACAGAAAAATTAAAAAAATTAAGGCCCCAGGGACCTTAAGATTAACGAAATTAACGAAGAAAAAAGGAGTAATTAAAATGAGAGTATTAGAAGGTAAATTAGTAGCAAGCGGATTAAAAGTAGGAATCGTAGCAGCCAGATTTAATGAATTTATCGTATCCAAATTAGTATCCGGAGCTTTAGACGGATTGAAAAGACATGATGTGAAAGAGGAAGATATCGATATCGCATGGGTACCAGGGGCTTTTGAGATTCCACTGATCGCAGACAAGATGGCAAAAAGCAAAAAATACGATGCAGTGATCTGTCTTGGAACAGTGATCCGTGGAGCAACAAGCCATTATGATTATGTATGTAACGAAGTATCCAAAGGAATCGCACAGGTATCATTAAATACAGGAATTCCAGTTTTATTCGGAGTTGTTACAACAGAAAATATCGAGCAGGCGATTGAACGTGCTGGAACAAAAGCAGGAAACAAAGGATATGACTGTGCATTATCTGCAATCGAAATGGTACAGCTGATCAAAGAAGTAGAAGCATAAAAAGAATCAGAAATTAAAGCAGGAAGTTAGTATGGAACAATATTATTTAGGATTTGACGCAGGAACACAAAGTGTAAAAACAGCAGTTTATGATATTGATATGAACCTGATCGTGCAGGATACCAATGCAACAATCTTAAATTATCCACATCCGGGATGGGTGGAAATGGATGCAGACCAGTATCTTCATGCAACGGTTACAGGAATCAGAAACTGCGTTACAAAGATGAAAGAAAAGAATCTGGATCCAGACAACATCCGCTCTATTTTTGGAGATGGGATCATCTGCGGGATTGTCGGTGTTGATAAGGACTGCCATGCGATCACACCTTACATCAATTATCTGGATTCCAGAACAAAAGAAGATGTTGAGGAACTAGCATCCCATCATTATGAGATCTGGGCAAAAGAGACTGGAAATCCTCAGCCAAACTGTATGTTTCCAGCGATGTTTGCACGTTGGATGATGAACAATTGTGAGGGCTTTAAAGAAAAAGGCAGAAAATTCATGCACAATGCCCCATATATCCTGGCCAATCTTGCAGGACTGTCTGCAGAAGATGCATTTATCGACTGGGGAACAATGTCTGGATGGGGACTAGGATACCGTGTAACAGAAAAAAAATGGTCCAAAGAACAATTAGAGATCCTTGGAATTCCAATGGAAATGATGCCAAAGATTCAAAAACCATGGGATATTATTGGAACATTATCAGAGACATTTGCAAAAGAAATCGGCTTGAAACCAGGAATCCCAATCTGTGCGGGAGCCGGAGATACGATGCAGTCTATGATCGGATGCGGAGTGATCAAACCAGATCAGGCAGCCGACGTAGCAGGAACATGTGCGATGTTTTGTATCGCAACCGATGGGATCAATGAAGAATTAAGCAAACCAGAAAATGAACTGATCTTTAACAGCGGAACTTTAGAAAATACATACTTTTATTGGGGATTCATAAGAACCGGTGGATTAGCACTTCGTTGGTATCGAGATAATGTATGCAACGAAGCAGGAAATGGAGCATATTTTGATGAATTAAATGAGAAAGCACAAAATGTGCCATGCGGATCCAAAGGAGTCCTGTTCCTTCCATATTTAACAGGAGGATTTGGAGAAACATCCAATGCAAGTGCCTGTTTCCTGAATATGACGATGGACACAGATCAGGGAGTACAGTGGCGTGCAGTTTTAGAAGCGATCGGTTACGATTATATGAGTGTGACAGATATTTATAAAAAAGCAGGCGTGCCACTTGAATTTATGACGATCACAGAAGGTGGAAGCAATTCAGAAGTCTGGAATCAGATCAAAGCAGACATGTTAGGATGTAAGAGTGCCACATTAGAAAATGCACAAGGAGCAGTTCTTACAGATGCAGTGATCGCAGCATATGCGGTAGGAGATCTGGAAGATCCAAGTCAGGTATTTGAAAAAACAAGAAAGATCAAGAAAATTTATGAACCTGATCCAATAAGAACAAAATACTATCGCAGTATTTATGAACAACAAAGAAAACTAATTAAAGACGATATGGCAGCAGTTTTTGAGACTTTACACCAGATCAGTAAGATTCAAGAACAAAGCAATGATTAAAAAAATGAAAAGGCTTCTTTACAAGAGGCCTTTTTTTCTTGTACAATAAAAGATAAAGTATATAAAAATAAGTTATAAGCAACTAACTTTGTAGATGATTTTTGAACAATTAGATTTCAAGGAGGAAAAAGTCATGGATAACGAAAAGATTGAAAAATTACAACAGATGATCGATGAAAGTAATCATATCGTATTCTTTGGTGGCGCAGGTGTTTCAACAGAGAGTCATATTTCAGACTTTCGAAGCACGGATGGTTTGTATCACCAGACTTATAAATATCCACCCGAGGTTATGGTAAGCCATACATTTTATACACAGCATACGGAAGAATTTTATGATTTTTATAAGAATAAGATGATCTTCTTGGATGCAAAACCGAATAAGGCACATTTAAAACTGGCAGAAATGGAACAGGCGGGAAAACTGTCTGCGATCGTTACGCAAAATATCGACGGGCTTCATCAGGCAGCAGGAAGTAAAAATGTCTTTGAACTGCACGGCAGTGTTCACAGAAACTATTGCCAGAAATGCGGCAAGTTCTTCGATGTGAATTATGTCGTGAATGCCAAAGGAGTCCCATATTGTGATGAATGTGGGGGAATCATCAAACCAGATGTTGTATTATATGAAGAAGGTTTAGATTCTCAGACGATCAACGGAGCAGTCAGAGCCATTTCCAAGGCAGATATGCTGATCATTGGAGGAACATCACTGGTTGTCTATCCAGCCGCTGGAATGATCGATTATTTTAAAGGAAAATATCTTGTAGTACTAAATCGTGATGCGACAAGCAGAGACAAACAGGCAGATCTGTGCATTACAGACCCAATTGGAGAAGTACTGGGAAGAATCAGGGTATAAAGATGAAGAAAAAAGATATAATCTTGATCGCAGCAGTACTGGCAATTTCACTGATCAGTTTGGCAGCAATCAAGATGACACAAAAAGACGGAAAAGAAGTGATCGTGACAGTTGACGGAAAAGAAGTGTACAAAACATCCATCAAGAAAGATCAGATCTATCAAATTCCAGAGGAAAATGGCACGAACGTCATGCAGATCAAAGATGGAAAAGTTACAATGAAAAAAGCAGACTGTAAAGACCAGATCTGTGCAGACCATAAAGCAATCGAGAAATCAGGAGAAACGATCGTATGTCTGCCGCATAAAGTAGTGATCGAGATCCGGTCAGAAGATGGCAAAGAACAGGAATTAGACGGGGTAACACAATAAACATCAGATGAGATAGAAAACAACAGGAGAAATAAAATATATGTCAACAAAAAGATTAGCGACAGATGCGATGTTTTTAACATTGGCACTTGTTGTATCCTATATAGAAGTATTGATCCCGGTACCAGTTGGAATTCCCGGAGTGAAATTAGGACTTGCCAATGGAGTGATCATGGTTTTGTTATTCTTTACAACATGGACAAGAACGCTTGAGATCTCAGTGATCCGAGTTGTACTGGCAGGATTCTTGTTTGGAAATCCAATGACGATCGCCTACAGTCTGGCAGGAGGGATCTTAAGTCTGGTCATCATGGGACTTCTAAAGAAGATCGAAGGATTCTCCCCCATTGGAATCAGCGTTGGAGGCGGAGTAGCGCATAATATCGGGCAGCTCAGTGTTGCTGTTTTCTTAATGGAGAATACAAAGATTTATTATTATGCACCAGTATTACTGATCACAGGAACGATCGCAGGGATCATCATCGGAGTGTTAAGTGGAGTGCTAGTTAAGAAGATCCCGCCACAACTATTTCGATAAAAGATTTGAAATTTCTACAAAATCGTGGTACTACTATATGTATACACTTTCTAACAGGCAATGATTTTGAAGAAAGGAGTCACAATTGAGAACAAAATTAAATGAGATCATAAAAAATGGGCATCTTGGTATGATCGCAGTATTTTTTATAGTTTATATGATCACATTTTCCTACATTGAAGATCGAGATGTGCATCATTACATCATACATACAACGATAGATGATCAGATACCATTCTGTGAATATTTCATCGTACCATATCTATTATGGTTCTTATTTGTAGCAGTTACAGTTTTTTATTTTATGTTTTTTAATAAGAATCAATGGAAAGAATATTATCAGCTGATCATAACACTTGGAACAGGCATGACCCTGTTTTTGATCATCTCATTAGTATTTCCGAATGGACAGGATCTAAGACCAGTTCTTACTGGAGACAGCATTTTTATCAAAGCAGTACAGATGATCTATCACACGGATACTCCGACGAATGTACTTCCAAGTATCCATGTATTTAACTCTCTGGCATGCTGTGTTGCGATTTTGAAGAATCAGAGAAAATATAAGAAAAGCACCGATACAGCATGTGTTGTCTTAACGATATTAATTATCATGTCGACGATGTTCTTAAAACAACACAGTGTGGTGGACGTAGTGCTCGCAGCCCTGATGTATACTGGATGTTACAGGATCATCTATGGGAATGAATTATGGTCACAGAATGCATTTCGCACGTCTATTTTCAGCGATCATTCGTAAACCACGCTTGACACGACCAAGAAAGATTTGCTATAAATACCAGAGAGAAACCGTAGAAATTGGAGTAGAGAAGAATGAGAAAAAAGATTTGGATGATCCTGGTATGCATCATATCCATGAGTTTTTGCATGGCAGGATGTACTGGCAATACAAGCAAGAAGAAATCAAATGGCAAGATAAGAATTACAACAAGTTTTTACACCATGTATGATTTTGCAAAGAAGATCGGTGGAGACAAAGTAGAAGTGATCAATTTAGTACCAGCAGGAACAGAACCTCATGACTGGGAACCATCAACGAAGGATCTGATCGAGATGGAGAAATCAGACATCTTCATTTACAATGGAGCCGGCATGGAACAATGGGTAGATGACGTTTTGGAAAGTCTTGATACGGAAGAACTTACAAGCGTTGAAGCATCCAAAGGGATCAAGTTACTAAAAGATCAGGATGCACATGAACACGATCACGAACACAACAGTGAGAATGATCCCCATGTCTGGTTAGATCCACAGAATGCAAAGTATGAGATGAACAAGATCAAGAAAGCATTGATCAAAGTGGATGCAGAGAATAAAGATTATTACGAAGCGAATTATAAGAGATACGCAAAAGAATGTGACAAATTAGATACATTATATAAGGAAGAAACATCCAAACTTACAAAGAAAGAACTTGTTGTGGCACATGAAGCATTTGGCTATCTATGTCACGCATATGGGTTAGAACAGATGGGAATTGAGGGATTATCCGCAGATGATGAACCAGATCCCAAACAGATGAGCGAAGTGATCCGCTTTGCAAAAGAACATCAGGTAAAAACAATCTTTTTTGAAGAACTGGTGAGTCCGAAAGTAGCGAAAACCATTGCAAAAGAGACCGGAGCCAATGCAAAGATGTTAAACCCCCTGGAAGGACTAAGTAACAAAAAAATCAAAGCAGGAGAAGATTATTTTTCCGTAATGAAACAAAATCTCGCTGCGATCAAAGAGGCATTAAGCGAATGAGTGAATCAAACACAAAACAGATGATACAATTAAATCATGTAAAATTCGGATACAGTGATACGGAAGTCTTAGAAGAGATCAATCTGACGATCCATGAAGGCGAATATGTCGTTCTGACTGGTGAAAATGGAAGCGGAAAAAGTACACTTATGCGTCTGATCTTAGGTGAAATGAAACCAGATGAAGGAGAGATCATCCTGATGAATAACGATCCAAGATTAAAGAAACGGATCGGTTACGTGTCACAGAATGGGATCAGTAAGAACCAGAGCTTCCCAGCAACAGTAGAAGAGATCATGATCACAGGACTTTATCAGGAACTTGGCTTGTTTCATCTGCCACATAAAAAACATAAGAATAAGATCAAAGAGACACTAAGGGATTTTGGAATGGAAGAATTCCTTAAGAGACGGATCGGTGAATTATCTGGTGGACAGCAGCAGCGAGTAATGATCGCAAGAGCAATGATCGGAGATCCGAAACTTCTGATTTTAGATGAACCAACAACGGGAGTAGATGCAAGATCAACAAAGATCTTGTACGATATGCTCTATGAGATTAATACAAAATATAATACGACCATTTTTATGATCACACACGGAAGACTGCAGGAATGTAAAGGATGTGATCGTATTTTAAGAATGGATGAAGGGAGGATCGTGGAAGAATGATCGAGATGTTACAATACGGATTTATGCAGCGCGCATTTATTACAGGAATCTTACTGGCCGTGATCGCACCATTGATCGGAATCACGATCGTCTTAAAGAGAATGTCCATGATCGGAGATGCACTCTCTCATGCATCCCTAGCAGGTGTTGCTCTGGGCTTGTTATTAGGGATCAATCCAATCTTAGGAGCAATGGGAATCTGTCTGTTTGCAGCCCTGGGAGTTGAAGCGATCCGAAGAAAGATCCCAAGATATTCTGAGATGGCGATATCGATCATTATGTCAACAGGGATCGGACTTGCTGGTATCCTATCCGGATTCGTAAAAAACGGAACGAACTTTAACAGTTTCTTATTTGGAAGTATCATATCCATCAGCAAAGACGAACTGAAGATCGTATGTGTGATCAGTGTGTTAGTATTGCTCTGTGTATTGCTTCTATATAAAGAACTATTCTATATCGGATTTGATGAAAATGCAGCAAGGATCAGCGGTGTACCTGTCAAGACGATCAATTTTATCTTTACTTTATTGACCGCATTGACGGTATCAATCGCATCAAGAACGGTTGGAACACTGATCGTCTCATCCATGCTTGTGATCCCGATCGCATGCGGAATGCAGGTAGGACGAAGCTACAAAGCAGTCATGATCATCGGTGTGATCACAGCATTGGTCACAACAGTGATCGGATTAACACTGTCTTATTATGTAGGTCTTAAGCCAGGAGGAACGATCGTACTGCTCGAGGTGGTATGTTTCCTGATTCTTGCACTGATAAGCAGGTATACGAAGTAAATTTTTTGACATTTATCAGAAAATTTTATATAATAAAAAGAAGGCATGCATAACAGAATAAAACTGCATGCCTTCTTTTTTGGAAAAAACAATGAAAGGAAAGGCAAGTCAATGATTGTTCAGCTAATAGAAAATATATATCAGTTTTTATGGGGAGAATGGATTCATGTTCCGTTACCAGGAGGTGGAAGCCTGGGACTTTCGCTGCTCATTATATTGCTGCTTCCAGCAGGTATCGTTTTTACGATCAAAACAAGATTTTTACCAATCCGTCTGTTCCCGGATATGGTCAAAGCACTAACAGCAAACAATAAGAATGGAAAAGATGAAAAAAGTAGTCTTTCTTCTTTACAGACCTTGATCGTATCAACAGCAACACGTGTCGGAATGGGAAATCTGACAGGAGTTGTCGCAGCAATATCCGCAGGTGGAGCAGGGGCCGTATTCTGGATGTGGATCACAGCATTGCTTGGATCATCGACAGCCTTTATCGAAGCAACTCTTGCACAGTTACATAAAGAAAAAGACCCCCTGTATGGTGGATATCGAGGAGGACCAGCCTATTATATTCACCACTTTATGGAAGAGAGACAAGGAAAGAAGAAAAAACACACGCTGATCGCTGTCTTATTTGCGATTTCAGGATTGATCTGCTGGTGTGGGATCAGTCAGGTGGTAAGTAATTCTGTGGCAGAATCATTCCACAATGCCTTCCATATTCCAACACTTTATACAACGATCGTGCTTGTTATTGTGGCAGCAGTGATCGTACTAAGGAAGAATGCAACTGTCAAAGTATTAGATATCGTGGTACCGATCATGGCAGTCATTTACTTCGGGATTACGATTTTTGTGATCCTCACGAATCTGCCAAGCATTCCAGGGGTTTTTGCAAGAATCTTCAAAGAAGCCTTTGGAATCCGTCAGGTCGCAGCCGGAGGGTTTGGAGCAGTTCTTATGAACGGAGTGAAACGAGGATTATTCTCCAACGAAGCAGGATCAGGATCCGCACCATGTGCAGCCGCAGCAGCAGACTGTGAACGCCCAGCACAGATGGGACTGGTACAGGCATTAGGAGTCTTTATCGACACGATCGTGATCTGCAGCTGTACGGCAATGTTGATGTTATTAGCACCACAGAATCTGACCAATGGATTAACCGGTATGAACTTGTTACAGACAGCAATGAACTACCATTTAGGAGGATTCGGAGTTGTATTTATCGCAGTGATCCTCTGGATGTTCAGCTTCTCGACATTTCTTGGAATCTTATTCTATGCAAGATCCAACGTCGCCTACCTGTTCGGTGACAAATGGGGATGGCAGACAGCCTATAAAGTATTAGCACTTGTGATGTTATTTATCGGAGGAATCCAGACCTATACATTCGTATGGGATTTAGGAGATGTCGGAATTGGGTTAATGACGATCTTTAATATCTTCATCCTGTATGCAATGTCAGGACAAGCGATCAAAGAGTTAAAGAACTATGAAGAAACAAAGAAGAAATCGATCGAAGAAAGAGCATATGCATTGCAAGAAGATGAATAGGAAGTAAATATGTGAAATAAAACCGAACAATTCACGTAAATATGATTTCAATTTACGTAAATTGTTCGGTTTTTTGTGTGCTAAATATTAAAAATAGCAAAGAAAATGTCTGTTAGATCTATTATGAAACAAATAGGTATAACAGACATTTTAATTACATCATCAAATTATAAAAACAGCTTCTTACGTGTCCTAAAATAAGCCACCAGAACCATCGTTCCAGTCAATACCCAAGAGATCGGATAGATCGCCATCAAAAGCTCATAATCATGGAACCAGTTACAGACCGTTGCAAGCCAGATCAAACGTAATACACAAGATCCAAACACTGTCAGGATTGCAGGAGTCATGGAACGTCCAAATCCACGCAGACATCCACCACTGATCTCATAAGAACTTGTCAGACACTCGAATGTCAGAACGATCAAAAAACGAAGCTGAGCATAATGATAGACAGATGGATCACTTGTAAATAATCCAATAAAGAACGTACGGAATACAACAAAGATCGTACTAAGGATTCCGCAAGAGATCACACTGCACAACATTCCAAGACGAAAAATCTTCTTACAACGTTCCTCATCCTTCGCACCATAATTCTGTCCGGTAAATGTAACCACCGTCTGAGCAAAGGCATTGACCAGATAATAAGCAAAATACTCATAATTTAATTCCACCGCAGAACCCGCGATCCCGCCAGCTCCAAAACTGTTGATCCCAGATTGGATACAGACATTGGCAAGAGAGAAAACCATTCCCTGAAGTCCCGCAGGAACCCCAATCTTCAGGATCTTAGAAACAGCATCATGATCGATCGTCAAAGACTTAAAAGACAACCGGATCGGAAGTTCTTCATGCGTCAGAAAATAAAGGATCTGAACAGCACTTGTTGCATTCGCACCAACCGTCGCAAGTCCGGCACCCGCAACACCCATATGAAATACAACGACAAATAGAAGATTCAAGATCACATTCACAACACCAGACACGATCAAAGCATACATCGGACGACGTGTATCTCCGATACTGCGAAGAATGGAAGCACCGAAATCATATAACATAAAAAATGGCATTCCAAGAAAATAAATCCGCAGATATAACGTTGCAAGATGAATGATATCCTTCGGTGCACCCATCAGCAAAAGGATTGGATGAGCCACAAACTGTCCAAGAATCAGCAAAAACACACCACTAAGCAGTGCAAGAGACACAGCGGTATGTACCACACGAGGAATCCGCTTCGTATCATTCTGTCCGATATAATTGGCAATCACAACATTAGAACCAAGAGAAATCCCAGAAAACAATGTAACCATCAAAGCGATCACAGAACTATTACTACCAACCGCCGCCAAAGCCTCACTGCTCGCAAACCGTCCGACAACGGCAGTACCGACCGAATTAAAAAGCTGCTGTAAGATACTACAGGCAGCAAGCGGCATAGCAAACATTAACATCTTATCGAATAAACTTCCATGAAGCATATCCATCTTCACGGACTGTTTCGAAGAATTCTTCATATACAATACCCTCTTTCAAAAAACTATACAGATTCTAATACTTTTTGGGAAGATTATCAAGATGATTCTAGGAAAAACAACAAAGAAAGATGTATCAAATTCGAAACATTTCTTGTATAAAAAAAGCAGAATGATATACTAGGATGAGACATTAAGAAAACATACAAAAGAAAGAAGGAAAACACCATGCAAATCAGCATTCTGCTGTTAAAACAGATCGTACAACTATTCCTGATGATCCTCATGGGTTACATTATGATAAAGATCAAATTTTTAAAAGAAGAAGACAGCAAAGTGATCTCAAAGATCATACTCTATCTGATCGTACCATCTGTGATCATCACTGCATTTCAGGTAGACTATACCCCAAGCATTATGAAAGGACTGGCAGTTGCATGTATCGCATCTGTGATCCTGCAGTTTTTATTACTGTTTGTCACATGGATCATGGGAAAAATGTTTCATTTAAACACGGTGGAATACACATCTGCCTACTATTCCAACTCAGGAAACCTGATCGTACCATTAGTTACCTATATCTTAGGAAAAGAATGGGTCATCTACGGCTGCGTCTTCATGAGTGTCCAATTATTCTTCATCTGGACCCACTGCAAATGTAAGATCAGTGGAGAAACAGAAATCAGTTTAAAGAAGATCCTGTTAAATATAAACATGATCTCTGTATTCGCAGGAGTATTCTTATTCTTCACGAAGATCAGATTTCCAGAAATCATAGGAAATACCCTGTCATCCGTTGGAAGCATGATCGGACCATTAAGTATGATCGTCACAGGAATGCTGATCGCAGGCGTTGATCTAAAGAAAGTATTTACCAACAAAAGAATCTACCTGGTCACATTCATCCGATTAGTAATCGAACCGATCATAGCACTTGCAGTCATTATTCTATTAGGAATGAAAAACTGGCACCCACAGGCAGAAAACATCATCCTGATCACATACATGGCAGCGATCACACCATGCGCCTCAACGATCACACAGATGTGTCAGGTGTACGGAAACGATTCGAAATATGCAAGCGCGATCAATGTAATGACGACATTGTTGGCGGTGGTTACGATGCCGGTGTTTGTTTATTTTTATATGAATCTGTAATGTAAAATAATTGCAAGTAAAATATTAACAAAAATGATAATGATAGTATAATAAGAGATAATAAAAAAGAGAACTTACATACAAGCGGGTAAGTTCTCTTTTTTATTGTACATTCATCAAAAATTTATAATGGAGTAAGATTTTACTGTCTATAATGCTCCAAGAAATCCCTCAGCTTCACAGAAGCATCCTCAAGCACTTCCACACGAGGCAGATAAACTACTCTGAAATGATCCGGATCCTTCCAGTTAAATCCGCTTCCATGCACGATCAGGATCTTTTTCTCACGAAGCAGATCCAGAGCAAACTGCTCATCATTTGTAATATTAAACTTCTTCGTATCAATCTTCGGGAAGATATAAAAAGCAGCTTTCGGTTTCACTGCACTGATACCAGGGATATCACACAATGCATTATAAATAAACTCTCTCTGTTCGTAAATACGTCCACCAGGAATGATGTAATCATTGACACTCTGATGGCCGCCAAGTGCTGTCTGGACAACTGCCTGTGCAGGAACATTGGAACAAAGGCGCATATTTGATAACATATTTAAACCTTCAATATAATCCCTCGCGATCGCTTTATTACCACTTAAGATCATCCATCCGATACGGAAACCAGCGATCATATGAGACTTGGATAAACCAGAGAATGTCACACAGAACAGATCAGGAGCTAAGGAAGCGATAGATACATGTTCTTCTCCATCCATCACCAGACGGTCATAAATCTCATCAGAGAAGATCATCAACTGATGTTCTCTCGCGATATCAACGATCTGCTGTAAGACTTCTCTTGGATAAAGAGCCCCCGTAGGGTTGTTAGGATTGATCAGAACGATCGCTTTTGTATGGGAATTTACTTTTCGCTTGATATCTTCCATATCAGGATACCACTCAGACTGTTCATCACAGATATAATGAACTGCTTTCCCACCAGCAAGCGTTGCACAAGCCGTCCATAAAGGATAATCCGGAGAAGGGATCAAGATCTCATCCCCATCATCTAATAAAGCAGACATTGACAGATTGATCAGCTCACTGACACCATTTCCAGTATAAATGTCGTCGATATCAACATTTGGAATCTTCTTAAGCTGCGCATACTGCATGATCGCCTTTCTTGCAGCAAATAATCCCTGAGAAGCGGAATATCCCTGGCAGTCAGCTAACTGATGTCTCATATCATAGATGACTTCATCCGGGGTTCTGAAACCAAATGGAGCAGGATTCCCGATATTTAATTTCAGGATATGAGTTCCGTTACGTTCCATGCGGTTCGCTTCATCTACGACAGGGCCACGTACATCGTAAAGCACATTATCTAATTTGGTAGATTTGCTAAATGTTCTCCTTGGAGAAGTTTCCAGATTCACAGCATTCCCTCCATTTCCAGAAAGCCAGTCAGCATCGACATCAAGAGTCTCAGATAAGAAATGAAGAATCTCCGCGCGAGGAACCGTCTTGCCACTGACATACTGGCTGATATGACTCTTCCCGACCTTGACTCCGGCAGTCTCTGCTGCATGAATAAGATCAACCTGTTTCATATGTTTTTGTTCCATTGCAGACTTCAAACGATCTGCAAAGGTAAATGTCTGATTCATAACACCCTCCGATAAAAGTTCAAAATAAAATTCAAAGTTCAAATGATTTTGTTTAATATAGCATAAAAACAAGAAAAGTTCAATAAAAAGTTCAAAATAAAAGCCAAAAGTTCAAAGAAACAATATACGAAATAAGAAAAAAATTTAAAGTTCGACAAAAAGTACAAAGATTTGTATTGAAATTTAGAAAATATATGCTATACTTTGGAAAGTATAAATAATTAACACAAAGTGTAAAAATAAATGGGGATGAAATAGAATATGGAAGCAACAAGATTACAGATGCAGAACTTCCTAATCTTTTTATTAGATCTGGTGGGAGTTACTGTTGGTTATTTTGCAGCAGTATGGCTGCGGTTTGGAAATATTGAAACAGGGTATACCGTGATGGGAAACGATACGTATTATCGTTGGCTCATTGCGATCGTGGTACTTATGATGATCTACTTTCTGTTTCGTCCAAATCGTGGTTTTTTTAAGCGCAAATTTATAGAAGAAATGAGAATGAATCTGCAGACGGTCATCCTGATGGCAGCAGGAATGGCGATGATCGCATTCCTGATCCAGGATGCAAAAGATTACTCCAGATTTATTTATATCTTTACTTCTGGATTTAGCTTTGTATGGATGCAGATCACACATCGAGCTTATCGCAAGTATTGGTTATCAAGAAGAAAGGATCATTCTTATGCAAGAAAGATGATGATCATCACAACGAGTGATCATGCAGAAGAAGTGATCGGGAATATCATGGAAGAGAAGAACTGGGACTTGTGGATCACAAGTGTTGCAGTTGTGGACAAAGACATGACAGGATGGCTTATCAACGAGATTCCGGTTGTAGCACATTCATATCGAAGTATTTTTGAATATGCGATGCGGTCGGTTGTAGATGAAGTATTCTTATATATACCGATGGATGACGAATTTCCAATCGCGATGACGGTACAGAACCTTGAGGATATGGGAATTAAGACGAATCTTAACATTTCTCAGTTCCAGATCAATGAGAATCTGGAACGATCACTGGAGAAGGTTGGACCTTATGAGAGTGTAAGTTTCTCTGGTCATAATGTATCATTTGTCATGCTGATGATGAAGAGAGCAATGGACATTACCGGGGGATTGGTTGGAATGCTGATCACAGCGATTGCAGTGATCATTGTTGGACCGCTGGTGAAGTTAGAATCACCGGGGCCGCTATTCTTCTCACAGAAGAGAGTTGGGAAGAATGGAAGGATTTTCAAGATCTATAAGATCCGTTCGATGTATCAGGATGCGGAAGAGCGCAAGAAAGAGCTTATGGCACAGAATGAGATGGACGGATTGATGTTTAAGATGAAAGACGATCCGAGAATCACCAAGGTTGGAAAGTTTATCAGGAAGACTAGTATTGATGAACTTCCACAGTTTTGGAATGTACTGAAGGGGGATATGAGTCTGGTAGGGACAAGACCGCCTACAGTGGATGAGTTTGAACAGTATAGTGCTTACCATAAGAAGAGACTTTGCCAGAAGCCTGGACTGACTGGGGTTTGGCAGGTTAGCGGAAGAAGCACGATCACAGACTTTGAGGAGATTGTTCAGATGGATGTTGATTATATCGATCATTGGTCTATCTGGAGGGATATTGGGATATTGTTTAAGACAGTGTGGCTTGTTGTTTGTGGGGATGATGGGGCACAGTAGGTAGATTTGAGAGTGTGGAGTTGTGGATTAGTTGATTGTTGATTGAATGAAGGGGACTATCAAATTGAAAAAAAGAGGTAACAAGAATTTAAGAATTGCGATGATCGGTCATAAGGTTGTTCCATCTAGAAGAGGTGGAATTGAACGTGTATTGACGATTATGTGTCCATTAATGATAAAAAAAGGCCACCAAGTAACATGCTTTAACCGATCTGGCGATAAAGTGGAAAATGAATATGTAAAAACTGTAAAAAGGAAAAAGTATAGGGGAGTTCAGTTAAAGAAAGTAATAACGATCAATAAAAGAGGATTAGCAGCGATGACATCCTCTTTTTCTGCTGCAATTTGTGCAGCATTTGGAAAATATGATGTTGTACATTTTCATGCAGAAGGACCAAGTGCATTTCTATGGATTCCGAAACTGTTTGGAAAGCGCTGTATCGTAACGATTCATGGAATTGACTGGGCGAGAGATAAATGGAAACACGGATTTGGTTCCAGATATATTAAGTTTGGGGAATATATTGCAGCAAAGTATGCAGATGAAGTGATTGTATTAAGTGAAAAAGTACAGAAGTATTTTAAGAAGTTTTATGACAGGGATACTGTTTTGATTCCGAATGGGGTTATGACACATGAGAATCGGAAAGCAAATTTGATCACTCAGAAATTTGGACTTCATAAGGATGAGTATATTTGTGCGTTATCACGACTGACAGAAGAAAAGGGAATACATTTCTTGATCGAGGCTTATAAGGAGCTTAAGACAGATAAGAAACTGGTGATCGCTGGGGCTGCAAGTGATACGGATGAGTATGTGAAGATGCTGAAAGAGATGGCTGGGGATGATCCGAATATTATCTTTACTGGATTTGTTTCAGGGAAGATACTGGAAGAGATTTATAGTAATGCTTATGTTTATGTATTGCCTTCTAAGTTGGAGGGAATGCCACTTAGTCTGCTTGAGGCTATGAGTTATGGGAACTGTGTGATCGGGTCTGATATTGCTGAGATTGCTGATGTGGTTGAGGATAAGGCGATATTGTTTAAGAAGGCTAATGTGGAAGACCTTAAGGAAAAGCTACAGATGGTTTGTGATGATGTGGAGCTTGTGGAGAAGTATAAGAATGAAGCGTCTGGGTATATTTGTGGTAGGTATAATTGGGAAGATGTTGTGAATAGGACTGTTGAGGTTTATAGAGGAAAGAAGAGCTGCAAGGAAAAATTAGTAGAGAATAGTAGTGTGGCTTCTATTTGAGGTTGTTAAGGTGAAAGGAAAGCAAAATGATTAGAGTATTACATTCTGTAAGTAATATGGATAGAGCAGGAATTGAAACAATGCTTATGAATTATTACCGACATATGGATCATGAAAAAGTTCAATTTGATTTTTTGTGTAATAAGACTAAACCAGGAGCTTATGATGAAGAAATAAAGCAAATGGGAGGCCATATTTTTCATACTCCAGGTTTAAATCCGGCAAAGTATCCTCATTATTTAAAATATATGAAAAAACTATTTGGAAAATATTCCCAATATAAAATAGTAGAGGCACACAATGGCGCTTTGGGTGTTTATGCATTATATGCTGCGAAAAAGAATAAAATTCCTGTTAGAATATTTCATGCACATGGAGCGAGCATTACCAAGGATTGGAAATGGCCGATTAAGATTTTTTGTAGAAGTCGATTAAAATATAATATAAATCATAAGTTTACATGTGGTATAGAAGCAGCAAGATGTTATTTTGGAAATAAAGTCGTTGAAAACAAAGACTATGAATTTATCCCCAATGCAATAGAAGTTGAACGATTTTTGTATAATGAAGAAATAAGAAATAGAATTAGATTAGAATATCATCTACAAGATAAAAAAGTAATAGGACATGTAGGTCGTTTTATGGCACAGAAAAATCATACTTTTTTAATTGATATTTTTGCAGAATATTATAAAAATCATAAGGATACAAAACTAGTTTTATTAGGAGATGGAGAACTAATGCCTAAAATGAAGGAAAAAGTTCAAACTCTCGGAATTGAAGATGCTGTTTTATTTGTAGGAAATGTAGGAAATGCAAATGAATGGTATCAGGCTTTTGATGCTTTTGTTCTACCATCAGTATGGGAAGGGTTGCCTGTTGTAGGAGTGGAAGCACAGGCGGCAGACTTGCCATGTGTATTTTCTGATAATATAACGAGAGAGATTGGACTAACAGATAAGGTATCTTTTGTTTCTACATCAGATAAGAAACAATGGGTTGGTTGTTTAGAAAAAGCTTTAAAAGATCAGACCAGAAAAAATAATTATGAAGTGATAACTAAGAATCGATATAATATCGTTGAAGAAGCTAAAAAATTACAGGAAAGATATATTGAATTATATAGGGAGAATATATGAAAATTGGTATTTTAACACATCAGTATATAGATAATTATGGAGCGTTTTTACAGGCGTATGCCTTAAGAGAAGCAATGGCGAAAGCGTTTCCAGAAGATCAGGTTGAAATTATTAACTGCATTAATGTAAAACATTTTGTAATCAATGTAGGTGGATGGTTCCGCTTTTATAAAGATCGCGAAGGAATCAAAGAATGGTTAAGAAAAATAAGAATTCCTGGTATTTTTTCAAAAGCTAGAAAAAAATATATGACATTATCTAAAGTCTGTTTTTCAGCAAAGCAGATTAATAAAATGGGGTATGACTACATTATTGTTGGTAGTGATGAAGTTTGGAATTTTAAAGACGGAAAAGGTGACGCTAAAGTTAAATTTGGACATGGTCTTACATGCAAAAATTTAGTTGCATACGCACCAAGTGTGGGTAAATCAAGTGCAAATGATGTGATTCCAAGTTATGTAGAAGAAGGAATTAAAAGATTTAAAGCAATATCAGCAAGAGATGATCTGACGGCAGATTTAGTAGAACATATTACAGGAAATTATCCAACAAGAGTTTTAGATCCAACATTTTTAAGCAAGTTTCCAAAAGCAAAATTAAAAGTAGCAAAGAAACCTTATATTTTATTTTACTATTGTGAACATTTGCCTAAAAAAGTTAAAAATCAAATTTTCAGCTATGCAAAAGAACATGGGTATGCAATATATGGGGCAGGAGAATGTGATAAACAATATACAGATATTACGGTAGATCTTGCACCATTTGAATGGGTTGAAATGTTTAGAAATGCAGATTTTGTATTTACAGGAACATTTCATGGAGCGGTTTTTTCAATTTTGAATGAAAGACCATTTAAAGTGTATTTGACGAATGAAAGCAGAATCAAGAAAGTTGGAGCTTTATTAAGAGAATTACATATTCCAAATCGTAAAATCGATAAGAATTTCAAATTTGATCTAGAAAAAATGAAAGATGAAATTGATTACGATGTAGTAAATAAGATTATTGATGAGAGAAAAGAAGCAAGTATTGAATATTTGCGACAAGTAATCAAAGAAAATTAGAGGAGTATAGAATGTCCAAAGATAAAATTATTTTATTTGATGACAAAAAGAATTGTTGTGCATGTGGTGCATGTATGAATATTTGTCCTAAGAATGCAATAAAAATGCAAGAAGATGAATATGGATTTTTATATCCACAAATTGATGAAAATAAATGTGTTCAGTGCGGAGCATGTCAGAAAGTTTGTGCATATCAGAATGGACAAGTAGGTAATACTCCGATTAAATGTTATGCAGCTGTAAATAAAGACAAAGAAGAATTAATGAAATCTGCTTCTGGTGGAATTTTTGCGGCTATGGCAACAACTATTTTGAAAGATGATGGAGTTGTATTTGGAGCTGCATTAGATTTTGAAAATGGACATGCTCATCCTCATCATATTGCAGTTAGAGAAGTGTCTCAGGTATATAGATTGCAAGGTTCTAAGTATGTGCAGTCTGCGATTGAAAATACTTATGTTGAAGCTAAAGAAGAATTAGATTTAGGGAAAAAGGTTTTATTTTCTGGAACACCTTGTCAGATTGCTGGTCTGTATAGCTATTTGAGAAAAGGGTATGAAAATTTATATACTATAGATGTAATTTGTCATGGGGTGCCTAGTGCTAAGTTTTTTGATGATTATATTCAATATATGACTAAGAAAAATAAGGCAAAGGCAGTGATTTCTTACTCTTTTAGAGATAAGAAAAAGGGCTGGGGCATGAATAATAGAATTGGCTTTGAATATGCATCAGGGAAAAAGAAAAATATGTATATACCAGCTAGATTAACTTCATATAATACATTCTTTTTAGATGGAGATATTTATCGAGAAAATTGTTATCAGTGTCCATATGCTAAAAGAGAGAGAACAGGGGATTTTACTATTGGAGATTATTGGGGAATAGAAAAAGAGCACCCAGAACTTTTAAAGCGAGATGAATTTGATGAAAGAAAAGGAATCTCTTGTATTTTGGTTAATACAGATAAAGGACTAGCATTTTCTAAAGAAACTAAAACTAAATTTTATTTAGAAGAATCCTCTTTTAGTAAAATAAAGAAGAAAAATGGCCAGTTAAATCATGCTTCTCAAAAAACTAAAAAAAGAAAGAATATTATGATGAGATATAAAATGGAACCATACGAAAAAGTTGAAGAATGGTTTCATAAGGTATACAGAAAGCAAATTTTAGTACATACGATTTATAATAAGATCCCTAGAAAAGCTCGTTTATTGATGAAGAATATTATACTACAAGTTAAGAAAGGTTGATTTTATGGCAAGCAAACATATGAATTTAAAACGAGTAACCAAAAGAGTTAAAGAAGAATTTGGTTCAACAATAGAAATAGCAAGAGTTTTAAATGTGAGAGATGCAGTATCAACATTTCGTGGTAAAGTTGATATCCAATTGATGGTTCATAATGGGCACAAAGAATGGGGATGGATAAGGAAACATTTATTAAAAAAACACGAAGTAATGAATCTATATTTTGATAAAACTTGTCCTAAGTTGTCAGATGAAAGAATTAGACAGTTAGAAAAAATTGAATTAAATGAGGAATATAAAGATTGTATATGGATTTGTTGGTGGCAAGGAATTGATCAGGCTCCTTCCATTGTAAAAAAATGTGTTGATTCAATAAGAAAACATGCAGGGAATCATAAGGTGATAATAATAACAGATAAAAATTATAAGGATTATGTGGATTTTCCTGAATGGCTATTGGAAAAGAAAGATAAGGGGATTATCACTAAAACTCATATGTCGGATTTGTTAAGATTAAAATTGTTAGGACAATATGGTGGAATATGGTTAGATTCAACATTTTATTGTACGGATAGTTTAGAAGCATATTTTGAAAGGCCAGTATGGTCGATTAAGAGGCCTGATTATAGACATACATCAGTTGCATGTGGATATTTTGCAAATTATTCATTTGGATGTCAAAAGGAATATAGAGTTGTTTTTAATATTATAGCAGAGTATTTGTTAATGTATTGGAAGACAAATGATTATATGATTGATTATTTGTTTTTAGATTATTTGATTGTACAAGCACAAAGAAAGCATAGGATGGTTAAAGAAGCTTTTGATTTAATAGAACCTAATAATCCAGAATGTGATGAATTGTTGAAAATATTAGGAAATAAGTATGAAGAAAAAGTATGGAATAGGATGAAGAAAGAGACAGCTTTGTTTAAATTGACTTGGAAAGCAAATTTCCCTAAAGAGATTTCTGGGGATGAGACTTTTTATGGAAAATTGATTGCTAGAGAATTAATTTAGAAGGAAATAATATGTTAGAATATTTAAAAAGCGATTTATATCGTTATGAAGGGAAAACTAGTCTTAAATCATTTATTAAATATTATAGAAAAAATGCAGGATTTCGATTTTTGGTGGCGTTCAGATTAGTAAATGAAAAGGGGCTATGGAAGATTATTGGTACTATTTTATGGATACTGAGAAATAAGCAATTGATTCAGATATCGCGTAAGACTAGAATAGGATATGGGTTGTACATTAGTCATGGCGGTCCTGTAGTTGTTAATCCATCTACCCAAATAGGAGATAACTGTAATTTATCACAATTTGTTACTATAGGATCCAATGAAGGAAAAGCAGCAGTAATAGGTGATAATGTTTATATTGGACCTTCTTGTTGTATTGTAGAGGATGTAATTATAGGAAATAGAGTTACTATTGGTGCTGGAAGTGTAGTTACTAAAAACATTCCAGATGATGCTACGGCAGCAGGAAATTATGCTAAAATTTTGAATTATAATAGTGCGGGTAAATATGTAAATAATTGTTGGGGGGGGGGCAGAAGTAAATTCTTGATTTTATGTTTTGAAAAGAAATTAGCAGTATAAATTAATTATTATAAAATGAGAATTTTATTGGAGGGAGCATCGTGAAAAAAATATTATTTGTTATTCCAACTTTAAGGGATGGTGGGGCAGAAAGAAGTTTGGTTAATTTATTAACAGAATTACCACCAGAAAAATATGATATAGATTTATTATTGTTCAAAATGCAAGGAACATTCTTATCTCAGATTCCACAAAATGTCCATATTATAAAACAACCACCTATACTAAAAAAATTGTATGGATCAGTTAAAGAAGCTGGAATTTATATGCCAGTTAAGGTTTTTGGAAATGTTATATCAAAGATTCTGAAAAATGGAATGGGAGAACAAAAAGCATTTTTATGGGAATATTTTTATAAAAAAGTAATAGATGGAATTGATAAAGAATATGATGTTGCGGTTGGATATTTAGGGGGAGAATCTACTTATTATATAGTAGATAAAGTAAAAGCAAAACGTAAAATACATTGGGTTCATAATGATTATCGAACATCTGGTATGCCAAAGAAATATGATTTGAAATTATTTCCTAGAGTTGATGCAATTGTGACTATTTCGGATGAATGTTTGGAAATATTGAAAGAAGAGTTTCCAATATTTAAAGATAAAATGATATGCATAGAAAATATAACATCATCAGTAGTTATTAACAATAGAGCTACTGAATTTAAACCGAAAGAATATATAGGAGTAGAAAATGTTTTATTATCTGTAGGAAGATTATCAGAGCAAAAGGGATTTGATATGGCTATTTCTGCCGCAAGTAAATTAAAGAAACAACAGATAAATTTTAAATGGTTTATTATAGGAAGTGGACCATTAGAGAGTAAGCTAAAAAATCAGATAAAGAAAGAAAAAGTAGAAGATTATGTTGTGTTGATTGGAACAAAAGAAAATCCATATCCATATATTAAAAATTGTGATCTTTTTGTACAACCATCAAGATATGAGGGAAAATCAGTTGTAATTGATGAAGCAAAAATTCTTGCAAAACCAATAGTTGCGACAGCATACCCAACAGTACGAGATCAAATAAGAAATGCTAATGAGGGGGTAATTGTAGAATTAAGTGTTGATGGGATTTATAAAGGTTTAAAGGAAATGGTTTTTGATAAAACAAAACAAAAAGAAATTTCTAATTATTTAGAAAATCATGAATATGGTAATCAGACAGAAATTAAAAAGTACATTAAACTGATAGAGGGAGAATGATATGGTCGCTTCACCGTTTTTAAGCATAATTTTACCAATATACAATGTAGAAAAATATTTAGATAGATGTATGAAGTCAATATTAAAACAATCGTTTAAAGATTATGAAATTATATTAGTAGATGATGGGTCTACAGACTCAAGCCCTATATTGTGTGATAAATATGGAAAACAATTAAATAAAGTTAAAGTGTTACATAAAAGTAATGGAGGATTATCGAGTGCTCGAAATGCCGGATTGGAATTGGCAAAAGGAAAATATATATTTTGGTTAGATTCAGACGATTATATATCAGAAGAAGCACTTAGTAGTATAGTAAAAACATTAAATAAGAGTGAGGTAGATATTTTAAAATTTAATTATAGAAGACAACCGAATGATATTATTCGAAAATCTTTGCTAAAACCTGGATTATATAATGAAGAAGAAATTAAAAAAAATGTGATACCATTGGCGTTAGAACATGTAGGGGAATTTACAATGTCAGCCTGGTCTCATATATACAGAAGAAAATTTATTGAAGAAGAAAAATTAAGATTTATTTCTGAAAGAGAAGTAGGAAGTGAGGATTATTTATTTAATCTACAAGCTTTTTTATCTGCTAAAACATTATGTGCAATAGAAGATGATTTGTATAATTATGATTTAAGATTAGGAAGTTTATCAAATAAATATCGAGAAAATTTAATCGAAAAATATAAAAAATTATATGAATTAATGAGAAAAGCTCTTATAAGTCATAATATATCAAATGAATTATTACTTAAATTGCAATCCTTTTATGTATGGAATGGATATTATGTATTAATTGATAATGAAATGAGAATTTATGATAATCATGATAAAAAGGAAAGAAATTGGAACATAAAAAGGTTATTAAAACAAGAAGAATTTGTTCAAGCATTAAAAGATATAAATATAAAAAAGGAAAGTAGAAGCAAAAAAATTATTTACTGTTTAATGAAAATCAAAAGTGTATATGGAATTTTGTTTTTGCAAAAAGTTAAGGAGAAGAAGGTGAAAAATTAAAATGATGGTAAAAAGAAGTACAATATATACAATTTGTTTATCCTTGTGCTTTTGTCAGGCTGTTATCGTAAAAATAAGTCCTATTTATTTTCAAAATTATACTATAGTGTTACGAATTTTTTTAGTACTTGGACTTATTATGTTATTTCCTGGAATTAAATACTATTTATATGAAAAAAAATATTTTTTATGTAATGTTTTAATATATGCTATGGTAGGAAGTATTATGTTATCTGCGATTATGAATAAAAATAGTTATACAGGTTCTATATGGGTAGCAGTAACATTTTCTTTACAAATGATATTTTTAATGTGGTATTGTCAATATCTTGATTTGAGTGGACATGCAAGATTAGGTATTAAATGCTTATATATATTAATTGCTTTTTATTGTATATTGTCAGATGTTTTAATGGTTGTTGATCCACACCGAACTTTTTTTGAGTGGGGTGGGCATACAGATATGTATTTTGTAGGAGAAAAGTTTAACGTAACATATCTTCATTTTTTATTAGTAGTGCTTTATTTTTTATTAAATAAGAAGAAATTATCCAAAAAAAGATTAAAAACTACAGGAATGGTTGTGTGGTTGTTAATAGTTTCAGTTTATTCAGAATGTTCAACAATGGTTGCAGGAACAATATTATTTATATTATTGATGTGTTTTGGAAAAAAAATAAATAATATTTTACTTAAACCATTATTTTCAGTTATATTTTTAGTACTATGTGATACAATATTAATCTTAAATTATTCTTTAACACAAGTACCAGCAGTAAAAATGATTATTGAAAATATTTTAAATGAAACAACAGATTTGACGGGGAGAGTAAATATATATGCAAAAACAGCAATGATTATGAATGCAAATCCATTATATGGTGTTGGAATTGATAATAATTATGAAGTATCTATGAGGCTTACACATGCAGCGGATGTTCAAAATGGTATATTAGATATTATATTATCATATGGTTGGATAGGAGTTATAATATTATTTGTATTTTTGATGTATGTCATAAAACAAAGTCAAAAAAATGATAATAAAGTTACTATATATGCAATATATGTATATATTGCACTTTCAATAGTTGAAATAACATTTAGACAAGGAATGTATATATATTTTCTATTAACATTATTGTGTAGTTGGTCGATTGAAAGGAGAAATAATGTATGAGTTGCATTTTTATAATTCCATATTTTGGAAAATTTAAAAACTATTTTGAATTTTTTTTAAAAAGTTTTTCTTATAATCCACAATTTGATTTACTTCTAATAACCGATAATACAGATCCTTATGTTTATCCTAAAAATGTAAAAAAAATAGAAATAAGTTTTCATGAGTTTCAAAATTTAGTACAAGAAAAATTTGATTTTAATATATCATTAGAGAATCCTTATAAATTATGTGATTATAAACCAGCATATGGATATATTTGCGAACAATGGATAAAAGACTATGATTATTGGGGACATTGTGACTGCGATTTAATCTTTGGTGATTTGACACCAGTAAAAAGGATTTTAGATAAAAAAGAATTTGAAAAAATATTTGTAGCAGGACATTTAACAATTTATAAAAATACACACGAAAATAATAGAATTTTCAAAAGTAATTATAAACAAGGAGTAAGTTTGTATAAAATGGCATTTTCATCTCCAGCAATTTTTGCATTTGATGAAGTTTGTTATGCTGTGAATGTTCATAACTTATTTGAAATGAAACGTAAATCATTATATACAAAAGATTTAGCATATAACTGTTCAACGAAATATAAAGATTTACGTAGAGTTACATATGATAGTCAGTTAAAAAGATGGATACAAGAAGATATGAAAAATGATCAGATGTATTGGTCAGATGGAAAAATATATAGAATTGCTAAAGTTAAAAACAAATTGGTTAAAGAAGGATATATTTATATTCACTTACAAATGAGAAATATGAAGTATAATTCAGAAATTATAAATAACAAAACTATTAAAATAGAAGGAGATGAGTTTATTGGCATTGATAAATTGCCAGAGAATATTCCTGAATACAAAAAATTAAAAAAAATAGCAATTGATTATAAAGTTTTTATAAGGAAAATGAATAGAATAAAGAATATATTGTTGAAAAAAAGATTAGTACAATGGGATAAACCATGGAGGTATAATCCATATGAAAGAAAGAAATAACATAAAAATAAGTCTTATTATACCAGTATTTAATATTGAAAAATATGTATATAAATGTTTATGTTCAGTTGTAGAACAAACTAAGATGCCAGATGAAGTAATTATAATTGATGATTGTTCACAGGATAAAACATCAATCATATGTGATGAATTTTCAAAAAAATATAGCTTTATAAAAACAATACATTTGACTCAAAATGGGGGGGGTGAGTAAGGCTAGAAATGTAGGAATTGAAGTTTCAAATGGAAAGTATTTGTTATTTATTGACGGGGATGACATTCTGTCAAAATATTATGTTGAAAAAATATTAGATAATATTGAAAAGTTTAAAGCTGATTTATTGATTGGGAATTATACAACAGCTGAAAATTATTTAGATCAATTTGAAAATTGTTGTATTAAAAATAATATTAATAATATGAAAGCAGAAGAATTTCGAACAAAGTTAGCTTTGGGAGAAAAAGAAGGATATTTATGGAATAAATTGTTTAAGAGAAATATTATTATTGATAATCAATTAAAGTTTGACGAGAGATTAGAGCTATTTGAAGATTTGAAGTTTGTATACCAATATGTAATGAATTCAGATACAGTAATAGAAATACCAGATGTTATTTATTGGTATAGAACGAGAATAGATTCTGCGGTACATCAATTGTATTCTGGTAAGAGATGGCAACAATATTGTGTAATAAAGTATATTTTGAACAATGAAAAACAAGATAGCAAAGAATTGAATAATTTACTGATTTTTTATGCTTGGATGTATTTAAACAGTTCTGTTAATTTAAATGAAAACGATAGGAAAAAAATAGTTTTAAAGGACATCAAAAAAATATTTTTTAAAACAAATATACCTTATAATATAAAACAATTAATGAAAATAGCATATAAAACATTAAAAAATAGATAGATTAAGTTAAAATATAAGAAATATTTTGTAAAATCTTGAAACGCATAAGGAAAGGAATGAAAATGATAATGATAAGAAATATAGTAAATAAAGTGTTTCGTAAAGTGTTTCGAGGTGGATACTATGACGGTAATGAATATATTAACTATTTAAGGAAATGTGGTGTTAAAGTGGGGGAAAACTGTACATTTTACGATTGTAATAATGTTTCTATTGATACACAAAATCCACATATGATAGAAATCGGAGATTTTGTAAGAATTACGTCAGGTGTTCAAATATTAACACATGATTATAGCTTTTCTGTGTTATGTTCAGTAGAAGGTGGAATAGTAGGCAGTGTTGAGAAAACTGTGATTGGAAATAATGTTTTTATAGGAAGAAATGCAATAATTCTAAAGGGTGTATATGTAGGAAATAATGTGATTATTGGGGCAGGAAGTATTGTATCAAAGAATTGTGAAGACAATAGTGTGTATGCTGGAAATCCTGCAAAAAGAATTTGTTCAATTGATGAAATGTATAAAAAGCGGAAAAGTAAGATGCTGGATAATGCTAAGAATGTTGTAATATCTTATTATAAAAGATATGGAACAATTCCAGATAAATCAATACTTAGAGAATATCAGATGATTTTTGATGATAGAAGCAGTATACCACAGTCTTTAGATGATTTGATGAGGGATAGTGGTTGTTATGAAAAGTGTATTGCATATTATAAAAATTCTGATCCAATGTTTAGAAATTATGATGATTTTTTGAATTGGTGTAATTTATCCCAAATTAAGGAGTGATAGATAATATGGCAAAGACAAGTATTAAAAAAAATTATATTTTTAATTTAATGTATGAAATTTTAGCAATTATAGTACCATTTATTACAACACCTTATATATCTAGAGTATTGGGAGCAACAGCAGTAGGTGATTATAATTATATAAATGGTATAGTATCTTGCTTTGGTTTGATTGTTGCAACAGGGACAGCAACTTTTGGTAATAGAGGTATTGCAGTTGTACAGAATGATAAAAAGAAGAGAAGTGTCTTATTTTTTGAGATTTTTATATTTAGAGTTTTGTGTTGCGGCATTGCATTAATACCATATACAATTCTTATACATAATACAACAGGTTTATATCATACATTGTATTTAGTGAATTTGCTGCTATTTCTTTCTTGGATTTTAGATGTTAGTTGGTTTTGTCAGGGAATGGAAAACTTTGCAGTGACAGCAATTAGAAATTCTATAATTAAAATAACAGGTGCTGTTTTGATATTTGTTCTCATTAAGCAGCCGAGTGATTTATGGAAATATACAATGATATATTCTGGGTCAATGCTTTTTGGAAATATGACAATGTGGTTTTATGTAATAAGACAAATAGAATGGCCAGGAATAAAAGACATTAAGGTTCTTAGAAATACGAAAGAAATAATTCAGTTGTTTATTCCTGTTATTGCAGTACAAATATATACGGTAATGGATAAGACTATGTTAGGATATTTAGATAATACGACACAGGTAGGATATTATTCACAAGGTCAAAGAATTATAGAATTAGCTATTACAGTAATAAATGCTTTTATTTCTGTATTATTACCAAGAATTGCGTTTCTTTTTAATCAGAATAAAAAAGAAGAATTAAATCAACTGATTGACAAGGCACTGCAATATGTTTTCCTTTTATCAATGCCTATGATCTTTGGATGTATTACACTTATAGACTGGTTTGTACCAATATTTTTTGGAAATGGATATGCACCTGTGGGAAATGTAATAAAAATATTAAGTTGTATGTTTGTTATATTAAGTTTAGGAAGACTATTCGGAACAATGCTTATAGCTATTAATAAGCAAAATCAGTATACTATTGTTACTATAATAGCTGCGGTTTTGAATTTAGTTCTAAATATGACATTTATAAAGTATTTTCATTTGGGCGCAATTGGAGTAGCATTTGCATCGGTAATTTCAGAAGTAGTTGCCACAACAATTCAGCTATGGGATGTGAAAGGATTTGTTCGTATAAGAACAATTTTAAAATATATGATTAAGTATGCAATACCATCTATATTAATGATGATTGTAATAATATCTACTAGAGGAAATGTCATTACACAATCAATAGTAGGATTAATTATAGAAGCGGCTATTGGAATGATAGTATATTTGTTGGTTTTATTGGTTTTTAAGGATAAAATAGTATTTGAAGTAATTGGAAGTATAAATAGAAATAATAAGTAAATATAAGAATTTGCAAACCTTAAGAAGACAAAATAAAAATTAGCTAAAGTATTCAAAAAATTGTGAATAAAAGAATGCAAAAATGTCAGGAGAAAGCATAAGAATGAAGATAATCATAGGAAAAATCATAATAGACATTCTAACATCAATCTATCAGCCATTTTGGTTTGCAATTTTACTATCAATAATGACAATGTTCTTTTATTTATATGTAAAATGTCCGGAAGGGGCAGGAAAAGGATGGAAGGCAGCAGTTTATACATGGGTAAGTCATTTCAAAAAAGATAGAGAATTTCGTAAAAAATATATTTTGTTTTTTTATATTACAATGGTACTATTTAAGACATTGATCAATCGAAATATGTGGATGAATCCATTATCTGATGTGTGGGGAGTATGGGGAATATATACATATAATTCAGTGACAGGGCAGCGTGTTTTAACCTCAGAATGTATTGAAAATTTTCTCTTGTTTATGCCATACATCATATTAATATTTTGGAATTTTGAAGAGAAGATATTTGGAAAGAAAGTGTATATAGGGAAAATTGTACTGGAAAGTATTAAGATAGCTTTTTTATCATCTTTGACGATTGAGCTGTTACAGCTGCTTTTGAGATTAGGAACAATTCAGATATCAGATTTATTTTTTAATACGGTAGGAGGATTAGTAGGAGGAATTATTTATTTTCTAGTGAATGCTGGGATAGAACGGATTAGACGAGCAGATATTTAAATTTAGAAGAAAATTAGATTGTCCTTAAGGTCCCAGGGACCTTAATAAATCAGTCTACAAAATGAATAGTTATATTGAATAAAAAATACGAAAAAATTTGAAAAATAGGTTCAATTTTTGCAAAAAAGGGACTTTTATATTGTAAAGGGGAGAGAATACGAATGAATACAACATTAATTATTATGGCAGCAGGAATTGGCTCCAGATTTGGAGAAGGAATTAAACAGTTAGCCCAGATGGGACCAAATGGAGAAATCATCATGGATTATTCCATTCATGATGCAAAAGAAGCAGGATTTAATAAAGTAGTCTTTATTATCCGCAAAGACATTTTCAAGGAGTTTGAGGAGATCATTGGAAACAGGATCAAAGAACATATCAATGTTGAATATGTATTTCAGGAGCTTGATGATCTGCCAGAAGGTTTTGAGGTACCAGAAGGAAGAACAAAACCATGGGGAACAGGACAGGCTGTTTTATGCTGTAAAGATATCGTGAAAGAACCATTTGTGATTATCAATGCAGATGACTATTACGGAAAAGAAGCATTTGTGAAACTGCATGATTTCTTAGTATCTGGAGAAGACCTTGGAAGAGAATTTACCATGGGAATGGGCGGATTCATTTTAAAGAACACATTAAGTGACAATGGAACAGTGACTAGAGGAGTCAGTGTTGTCGATGAGAATGGTTTATTAAGCCAGGTACATGAGACAACAGGAATCGAAATGGGAGAAGATGGACTGATCAAATGTGACAGCGAAGAAGTACAGGAATGGATCAGTCCAGATGATAAAGTATCCATGAACATGTGGGCAGGATATCCTGAGTTCTTGGATTTTCTGGCAGAGGATTTCAAGGAGTTCTTAGCGAATGTGGAAGAAGGAGATCTAAAGAGTGAATATCTGTTACCGAATATCGTGGACAAGCTATTGAAAGAAGAAAGAGCGAACGTGAAAGTGCTGGAGACACAGGATCGTTGGTTTGGAGTTACATATAAAGAAGATAAAGAGACAGTACAGGAAGCTTTTGCAGGATTGATCCAAGATGGGGTTTATGAGGCGAAGCTTTGGGAGTAGAGTTGGATATGGCCAATAAGATGTGATTTTAATAATCATGTTTTATTGGCTATGTTTAATTACATAGAGGGAGATGCAAATGAGAATAGAAGAAGTTAAAATAAAAAATTTTAGATCAATAAAATCAGCAACATTTAGAATGAATAAAATTACTGCTGTTGTGGGAGAAAATAATGCTGGGAAAACAGCAGTGTTAAGAGCAATAAATGCAGTGTTGAATTATATGGATGAAGAAATGTCTTTTAAAAATAAAACACATCAATATGCAGTAAGAAGTAATACATATATTACGATTTCATTTGTAGAAGTTCCAGATAAAGTAATATATAAAGATAAGATTGATATAGATAAGTTAGTAATTAAGTTTGTATATAAATATAGTAAAGATAAAGAACAATATATGTATGTTAAAGACGGGGAGGAAAAAAGTGTAGATGATGAATTTATGAAAAATTTATCTAAAGATATAAAATATGTATATATCCCAGCGGGAAGAACTAATAAGGATGTTAGTTGGGAAGAAAATTCTATTTTTAAAGAGGTTGTGTCAAATTATATGTATAAGCATACTAAAAATAGAGATAGAATTTCTGGAGATGTGAGGAAAGTAGCAAAAAAAATACATGATTCGGCATTAACTACACTTGAAAAAGATATTAATACATTATATATGCAAAATCAAACTATGGATTTTAAGTTTGATTTTGCAGATGATTTAGATTATAGTGTTTTATTAAAAAAAATTAAGTTCTCATTAAATGAATGTGGTACAGATTATTTATTGAAAGAATGGGGAAGTGGTACTAAAAGTCTTGCTGTTATAGCAATGTATAGAGCAAATGCACTACTTGAAGAAGAAAGTATTGTTTTAGGAATAGAAGAGCCAGAAACTAATCTTCATCCACAAGCACAAAAAAGATTTATTCATTCTTTAAGAAATGAATTGCATGATAATGAAACACAAACCATTTTTACCACACATTCAACAGTTTTAGTAGATGAATTACAGCATGAGGATATAATATTAATTAGACGAAAAAAAGATTCTAAAAGAGGTTTTAAATCTGTATTAAGTCAGCTACAAAAAAATTTTTGGGAAAAATATGGATTAGAAGAATTTAAGCATTATCAATTTTTTAATTATAAGAATAGTGATTTTTTCTTTTCTAAGTATGTTGTGATTGGAGAAAGTAAAAATGACATACAAGTTATAAAAAAGCTTATAGAATCTAAAATTCAAAATGTAATAGCAGATGTTAGCTTTTTAGAACTTGGAGGGATAGAATTTTTAAAATATCCATATTTTTTATTAAAAGAATTAGAAATTCCATATATGATGGTTGTAGATAAAGATGTATTTTTTGATTATAAAAATGGTAAAGTAGATGAAAGTAGAGATGTGAAAAGTGGTTTGCCAAAATATAAATATGAAATGAAGGATAATATAGTTTTGAAGGACATATTTAAAACAGATCAGGAAATGCGAAAAATCGAAAGATTAAACAGTCAGGGGTATAAAAAATTTGTAGATGAAATAAAAAAATATAATATTTTATCAATGAATTATTGTTTGGAAATGGATTTAATGTGTTCTAAAAGAGCAAGAGAAATTTATTATATGGAAAAAAATATACTTCCAGAACACCAAACACAAAAGTATATATTAGTAAATCAAAAAAAAGCAATAAAAGATATAAAGATAATAATGAAAATAATGGATGAATTAGTTGGAAATTCATATCCGATATCATATAAGAAAATAAAAGCGGCAATTATAGAAGATATAACAAATAAATTGATGTAAGATAAAATATGTAGAATAAAAGATACCGCAGACCTTACGAAATCAGACAGAAAAAGTAAAAATCTGACAATTCCAATCAACGAACAAAATACGCATTTAACACATAAAACAGGAGAAGGCACAAGAATGAAGACTATCATAGGAAAGATCACAATAGACATTCTAACATCGATCTATCAACCGTTTTGGTTTGCAATTTTGTTATCAATAATGACAATGTTCTTTTACTTGTATGTAAAATGTCCAGAAGGAGCAGGCAAAGGATGGAAAGCAGCTATCCGGACATGGATCGTTCATTTTAAAAGAGATAGAGAATTCCGTAAAAAATATATATTGTTTTCCTATATTACCATGGTATTATTTAAGACATTGATCAACCGAGACATGTGGATGAATCCATTATGTGATGTGTGGGGAGTATGGGGAATATACAGATATAATACAGTGACAGGTCAGCGCATTTTAACATCAGAGTGTATAGAAAATTTTTTCCTGCTTATACCGTATATAATATTAATGTTTTGGAATTTTGAAGAAAAAATATTTGGTAAGAAAGTGTATATAGGGAAAATCATATTAAAAAGTATTCAAATAGCGTTTTTGTCATCTCTGACAATTGAGCTGTTGCAGTTGTTTTTAAGATTAGGAACATTTCAAATATCCGATTTATTTTTTAATACAATTGGCGGGTTAGCAGGAGGAATTATTTATTTTCTAGTGAATGCCGTAGCAGAACGGATTAGATGAATGAGAAATTAAATACGACCAAACACAAACACCCCACTCAGAAATTGGTACTACAAATTGCACAAAAACAATAACAAAGACAGATTTATTACAGAAAATTTTGCTAACACCAGAGGAAAAATGCAAATGAAATGTTGTAATTTCCTAGAAAATAATGCTGCATATTGATTCTCCGAAATTAATTTGATAAAATATAAAGCATAAATACAGGATACATAATACAACACAATATAAAGAGGAGAATAACAATGCATTTATTAGGAACGATTGCAATGATCTTAGTGTTAAGCTTAATGATCGCAGGGCTTTTAAAATTAAATTACAAAGATTTATGGGTATCAGAAGATAAGACATCCAGAGAGCCAGAGGCAAGAAGATTAAGAAGTTGTTAAGTATAAGATCAATAAGATAAAAGAGCAGGTACGAAACAGAGTACCTGCTCTTTTTGGCCTTACAATAAGAAAGAACTGCTGATTCCGCCATCTACAACAAGGTCGATTCCACTAATGAATCGTGCGGCATCAGAGCAAAGGAAAGCAGCTGCCATTCCAAGGTCTTTTTCTTTTGCGAAACCACGAAGAGGTGTGCGATTTTGGATTTCTTCTAATCGTTCTGGTGTTTTTAAGTTTGTTTTTGCGAGCATATCTGTGTATACGAATCCAGGATTTAAGCTGTTGACACGGATGCCATATGGACCAAGATCGCGGGAAAGGCTTCTTGTAAGACCTTTTACGCCGCTTTTACATAAAGTATAGGCCTGAATATCATGCATTCCGAGGATTGAAGCAAGGGAAGAGATAAAGAGAATGCAGCCGGATTTTCGTTTCTTCATATTCGCAGCAACAGCCTGTGAGAATAAAAATGGTGCTTTAGCCTGAGTGGCGATGATGGTATCTAATTCTTCTTCGGTAAATGAATATTCTTATGCGGCAGAGCCGCCTGTCCAGTTTAGACTGAGCCATCTG